>JAAUXT010022106.1_pt1 | contig 73348 bp, 76 predicted proteins | sample 7278171 | NCBI WGS metagenome assembly JAAUXT01 (sample SAMN14350112, study PRJNA611818) | marine sediment metagenome | isolation source: surface marine sediment (1.8m) | place: French Polynesia: Moorea | collected 2018-08
AAAACACATAAAATCAAAAATTTGTTCTTTTGATACTTTGTGCATCAACTATAGCCCAAAAGTGAATGAAAAAACCAAACATGACCAAAATTGAACAAATGGAACACTTTCAAACTCGCATTCACACATTAAGCCTCTTGATGCCTGCAGGTGATTTTCACCACCATACATTATACAATGTATGGTTCAAATCACCTAAAAACCCCGATAAATTCGTGGACAGAGCTCGTGCGTATGGTATGCGTGCGTGATTTTATTGAATGCCTTCGTGGTCTGTGCTGACATAAGAGCTTGCAATGATAGGGTTCGGTTTGATTTAGCACTCACGTGTCTGTGGAGGAGGTTCAGAGGACACATGCCACACACAGATAAGACAGTTTATGTGGTGAAGTCTGAATCTGATCTCTTAATGCGTCATAATTGTAATGTCCCCTCCGTGAAAAAATGATACTGAGGAAATCATGACCTGAGACAGACTGGACTTTTACCTTCCCCGGCATTAAAAAGCCCCAATGTGTCCCAAGGAATTCGAAATATGTAGTTGAACCGAATTTGGAAGTGATTGTAAAGTGCTCAGGAATGTCCTTCAATTTCGTGTGGAGGTCTTTTTCTGCCACCGCACAAGCAATCATTTGTGGAATTCGCTCCCGAGGGTCCAGGTTCTGCTGAAAAATTTCTCACCCCAAAACTTGTTCATGGCACAACAAAGAAGCCGAACAGACTTGATGAAAAAAGCGAATCAAGCCGTTTGGTCCTTTTTCATGCATTTTTCAGGTCACTCACCCGCCCGTGTGTGTGTATGTGTGTGTGTGTGTGTGTGCGTGTATGTGATTTACCACACAAACTGGTGGGGTCAGATTCACATCATTGCAACTGGTGGGACGGAGTGGGACGGCAAAAGCACATGATTATATGATTATTACCCTCTGCTCTCCGAGCAAGACGGCTGATCAACTGGCACTGACCTCAGTTCTGAAAGAAAACTCGTGATACTGATGTTCATGGAGAGGAGCAAGCAAGGTGACTCTCTCTCTCTCTCTCTCTCTCTCTCTCTCTCTCTCTCACTCTCCCTCTCTCTCTCTCTCTCTCTCTCTCTCTCTCTCTCTGGAGCCTCCAAAAGACCAATCAGCCTCTCAGAGTGTGTGTCTTGTTGCTGTGCGAAACTCCCGTGCGTTGTCTTGTGTGTTTCCGCCGCAAATGAAGCGTGAAGCAGTTTGTCCAGTTTGAGAATGTTGTCCCAATCTTCCGCACTTTTCACCAACTTTTCTGCAAAAACAATGCAGTGAAGTGGCCCAGCGGTTGGTGTGGTGAATTTGGCCCCACCAGATGGTGTGGTGGCTCTGGCTCCACCGGTTGGTGTGGTGGGTCTGGCCCGAGATATGTTTCATGGACTTGGCTTCAAACCACTGACCAAACCAAGTTTTTTTGAACTTTTTCCACAGGTGAAACCGTCTGAGAACTGTGTGATTGAGAGCGATGAGGACGGGGCCCAGAGGCTGAGGATTCCGGCGGTGGGGTCGGAGGATGGTGGCGTCTACACCTGCCGAGTGAGCAACGCGTCGGGATCGGCCTCCTGCAGCTGCACTGTCACATGCACTGTCCATGAGGATGGTGAGATGCTTTCCTTTATATACTGCTGATAAAAACTCTTGCTTGAAACGGTGTGGTGCATTGAATGCTGGAGGTATCACAATGAAATGCTTTTGATCAAGTTGACTTGGTGCATTTTGTGACGAGAAGGCTGCAAAAAAGATTTCGTGCCTTTCCTATTGGTTCAAACTCGTCACGAAACACACTTTATGGACTAAAATGCGCAAAACCCTGGTTGGTACAGTTTGTTTCTTCAGAGGATCTTTTATGGCAGTGCAAATAACATTGCTCTGCTTTTGTCAAAATCCTCAAAGATTTCGTACGTTTTCTGTTCTTGATGGTGATCTTGAGAGTTTATGGGCGACACCCCTTCGCAGGACTTCGTGCCTCAAGGCTGCAGTTTTTGCGCAAAAAGCATCTGCGCTCCGCCTGTAATGACTGTTGATTAAAAGCCTCAGTCAAACACATCGCAGACCTGACAAACTCTATCAACCAAAATTACGACTCTCCTTCAACCTTGAGATTTTTTCCAGCACTTTGCGGGTCATGGTGGGTTTGGTATTCGCAGCTGAGATCCCTCCTGGGCTTGCGCGCGCTCCTGTGTTCTCTTCCGTCCTTTTGTCACCATTTTCATTGCAGGAGGAGGTTCTGTGATCGGCTTGGACGAGAAAGAAGTTCCTTCTGAAAGTGATCCTGATGTGACAAGGTTCGTGATCCTGATTTGGGGGGATTATCACAGTTTCTTTGGCCAATTTTCATTTTTTGTTCTCCGTCCGTATCCACAAGACAAAATCACGTCACGATCTTGTTGTTTCACGAACAAATTCTCTGTGCACCAAGTGTAGTTCCAAACCACCACTCAGATCTATTGACAAGATCTAAGAATCTCATAATACGTGCAAACGTCAAAAATAGTTGTGTGAAGCAACATTTTTGCCTGGAGCCAGAAACATTGCCAAACATGGTTTTTCGGATCTTACCAAAACTTGTTTTATGCATAGTTGGACAAACTGATAGCTTAGCTAAATGTCGGAGACAGAATCTGGGACTTTGCGACAGTATGCGAACAGCGGGCTCCTCACTCCTGGCAGATCCATCATTCAGACGTTAGGCAATTTCTGAAACGGTGATTTGATGTTCTGGTTGAACATTTTTGTGGTGAAGTTCCACCGAAAGATGTTTGTTTTGCGGCAGACGTGTTTTGTCCTTTGTGGAAGATAGTTGCTGAGGATCTTGAATCTTTTGGGGGGAGCTCGGAGAAGAAACGCGGAGCAAAGATTTGTGAAATATTTGCACTGATGTCAAAGTTCTCTTCAGCCCAGAAGCGCCCGTGGTGAAAAGGTCCCTGGCAGACCAAATCTGCGTTGAAGGCGAAACTGCGACGTTTAAGGTCGAGGTGACGGCGCATCCCACTCCAGCAGTGATCTGGTCAAGAGATGGACAGTTCCTCACCGAGAGCGAGGTCAGAACTACCGGCGCTCGATGGCTTGTCTTGTCTTTTCAAACTGACTGTGCTTCAGTCTGAGGTCAGAGCAATTGATTTGAACCGTCGAAGGTATCTTGCTCAGGCTGCGCTTCAGATGCCCAGAGGTTTTCTTCAAACAACTTTCTGTCGCCCAAATTTGGGGTGTTGCCCCCACGTTTTCACGGTGGAATTTCTCACACTAGAAAATCCCTTTCCGTCTGCGCAGGAGATCACGCTCACGTTCGACGGCGCCGTGGCGCGGCTCGAGATCGCGCACGTCGACGTGGAGAACGCCGGCGAGATCTGCTGCGTGTTCGTCAACGAGGTCGGGTCGACTGAGACGTCCGCGCGCCTCACGGTGGAAGGTGCACGCACACACACGCACGCACGCACGCTCACACACACACACACACAAGGAAAAGAATTTTTACTGTATCTGTGACAACAAAATTTGGAATCTCACCAATTTTGCTTCCAGAAACAAAAACTGTTACAAGGCCCTCAAGACACCGAAACCAAGTTTCGTCATGTTTACTTTAGTATCTTGACCTGGGGATATCTTTTCCAACTGCACATCACAGATTTATTTTCTACGAAACGAAGGAAAAGTTATGTCAATTTGTTAATTCCTTCGGTGAGGAACCCAAGAGAGTCACCAACAAGTTCCACAAGTGTTTTGCGACACAAACCTTTGTCTTTGATCTTGAAGAAAGCAACGCAGAGTGCGAACAAGTTCTGTGTCTCATTTCAGAGCCGGATGAAGCATTTGAAGACGCAAAAGACATCGTGGAAGAAGAAGAACCTGAAGGTAGGCCCATTCGTTCTTGTCAGACCTGTAGATGTTAACTCTTCTGATCGCCAAGTCGGCGCGCTCACAAAAGATAACGTGTTTGGGTAAAACTCGTCGGTTTTTGCCAAGTCTCTCTCTCTCTCTCTCTCTCTCTCTCTCTCTCTCTCTCTGAGTACAACTGAAAGCTTTTGGGAGCAATCGACACGAGCGCGCTTGGTGCGAGGTGTTAAAGTTCCAGTCCAGCCGGTTTGTCTTCCTGGGCAGTCATTGTTGGCAAGGATTCGGAAGTGGAAACAAATCTCGTGGTCTGTTCAGTGGTCAAGTACCTTGGGTGAACATTTTGTCTCAAGCGCCTGGAACTTCACATTTACAAACTGGAAGCTTTGAAATGCAGTACTGTTTGAGGCGAACAAATACAGATGGACATGCACGCAAACGAGGCCTTCCTCTGTATTTTTCACACTTTCGTTGCAAAGAAAGCATCTCCATTCAGTTTTGTATGGTGGAGTAAAACCCTTCAAAAGGAGTGCATGTCAAGGAGGTTTGAATTCCACTTTGGCACGGTTGTGACTGATCTTCACTTGTAAATCAAACATGTCACTCTGCCCGTTGCCTCTCACATTCGAGTAAATACGCCCTTCTACATCAGATTTTCAATGCTCTCAAATAGTACGCGTGAAACACACATGGATCGTCTTCAGAGTTGGGTGAAGGGGTTTACTGGGGCATCGTTCAGTCTCCGCAACACTGTCATTTGTTGAAAAGCAGAGACGCTCATGCCTTTGAATGGAACAAGTCTCATGCTTAAAGTTTTCTCACAAATGCTCAACCAATGTGAGAAAATGTGTTGACTGTGCAAGTCGTGTGTCGAGCACAGGCAATTTTAAAATCCCACATGGACATTGAACTCGTCAGTCACGAGAAAATTCAAAATGTCCATTTCAATCAAAGGCAGTCTCATCTGAAAATGATTCTGTTCCTATTGCCAGCTTGTCGCTCATGTCCTCACTTTCCTGATAGAGACAGCGCACAATCACTTATTCAACTCAGTGAAAGCAAAAGCATGTCTACCCCCACTTATCCCGCACACAATAAATGTTTTCTTTCAAACAAGCACACTTGCCGTGAAAGGAAATTGGGCAGGGTTGAAAAAAGGAACCTTTTCATACTTGAATGTGGTCTGTTCTTTACAAAGAGCCCATTTGAGAGGCTGGTCGGCTCCTGCTCCAGGCTGCCCTGATTGACCCGGGTCAAGGCTCAACAAACGCTAGGGGCCAGAATCCCTGACGACAGAGAGTTGTGTGTTGAGTTTTAATTTATTCCCAGACTAACAACGCGTGGTGGGTAGAAATAAAGATTTTTTTATCACGCATGAAATGAATTGTTTTTGATGGTAATCTTCAAGGAAACTGAAGGCAGGTGCACTCTGCAAAAGAAAAAAAAAGTTTATCTTACGATCTCAACAGTTTCAAAATATTTCAACTTCTGGAGCTGATTGATTCCTTGGTCTCTGTGGACTCCACAGTCCAAGTCAAGTCCTCTCCTGTTGCAAAATGTTGAACATGATCCAACACCTGTAGATGGACGACAGCACGCAACAAGCGTGTCTCCTCAACATTTTTAATGTCCTTGACATGGAAGCAACAAACTCCCTGTGAGGTTAATTCCTTCACTTCAGACATAGTTAGCTCAGAAGTTGCCTGCCACAGCCAAATTATGAGTAAATTATTTGTGACCTTGATATCCTGAGGGTGAGATGCTGACAAAGATTCACGAACAACGTCTTTGCGTGAGTTCGTTGAGGCTGAGGGAAGCAAAACATGCTGATAGCCATGATGTTTGTTGCTTGCTGTTTTCTGTTCAGGTGTAAAAGTGGAATCCATCTTTCCTGGTCGCACACATTGCATAGAATTAGGAATCAGAAATCAGAAGTGATCTCAGGGGACCAGTTCGTTCGCATCTGCTTGGTGCCATATCCTCTGCTCTCTTTCTGAATTTTCAGTGCGTTGTAGATCAATGTTTCTTGCAATGTTTTGGCCTTGTTTTGTGGAGTCTTACACCACCTGTGTCTGATGCTACCTCCTCCTCCAGGTCGCCACACGTGCCCGTGCAACATGTGTCACAAATTGCTCCACATGATGCATCCAGGTTCAGGATCATTGTTGTACTGGTCCTCAAAGGATATTCTCATTTGGTGCAAGAATGGCGACGAATAAATTGAAAACAAAAGCTCTTCAGTCGGAAATTGTGGTTCTGCCGAGTTTGTTTTCCAAATCTGCATCAAGTTTGCAAAATCGAATCAAGGATTCTGCAAGGAAACTTGGGTCTAGAAGTGAGGGAGTCAAACCTGCCAAACCTGAGGAGAGTAAAAGTGGGTTGACGTCTTTCAGACATTGGGATAGATTCAGCCAGGACCGCAGGGGCTTCAGATCTCCTGCAAAACGCTCACAGAGACACGATGAAAGCGGACTCCAGGTGGAATGCAGGGGCACGAGGAGACCCATCGGCAGGTCCCTGCCCGACCTGCGGCACTGCAGCCTCACAGTGAGAACACAATCCCCCGTGGATACAAACCAAGATCACGCAAGCAGCACCGGGGAAGATGGTAACGCGAGAGTCTTCACCCCAATAGGAGGTTCAAAGAAGGAATGCGGACTTGGGACTGACGACTGTGCGAGAAAAGCATTGATGAGCGCCCGAGCATTTCATCAAGGACCAGCGCGGCGGGACCCCGGCTCATCGCATTGTGCACCATCATTCATTAGGAGTAATGATGTGGGTCTAGGGTCCTCCACTGTAGCGAGATCCCCGAGCCCGCCCAGGGCATCACGGCCCTATAAATCCTCGCACTGCTCTCAGGTGGATCTGAATAGGGCAACAACCGCACATGCATGGCTCCGCAGCAGGAGACCTGAGCGCGACTTGAATAGCAGTTTCTATCAACCTGCGTCCAAAACGTACATCAGGAGGAAATCTATGACAATCCCCGCCATCGCTTCAGAAACTGTGGATTCAGATGCGTATTCGTTTGTCATTGCGCAAAAGTACAACATTGATGCAGGTCAGTGCAGGGTGGTGGCCCCTCTCTGCTGCAGCACGAGACTCTTTCCATTTTCAAGCTACCACAGACACATCCCCAAAACGCAAGAGACCTATCATATTCACAACACCCAGTTCACACCCTCACTGTCTGGTTCAGACTCAAACGCAGACTTGAACTTTTCCTTTGAGTGCCAAAATGCAAGAGTAGAAAAAAATCTAAATGAAATTAATGAATATAAATTTGATGTTTTTCGAAACCTGGAACTCGACAATGCTGAAGGGCACGCAGGCCTATCATTACCCGCTGAATGCAGTCGTTACGACTCGCACTTGAGGGCTCACGAAGGCACAGCAACATTGGCTGAAAGTGAAAACTTTTATGACAATAATAAGAGGGATCCAGCAATTCGCACAAACCTTTCCAGTGACCCTCAAGCAAATCAATTTCATCAAAAGGGTGTTTGCATCTCAAGCCCAACCAAAGAACAAAATTGGGAACACGGCAGTGGATGTAGCAGTTGCAGCAGCGTCGAGGAAGATTTCAGTCGCAACGCAAGATTTTCGACAAGGAAAGAAGAACTTGAATCAGTCTCATTGCCATCGACATTGCACAACTTACTTTCACCCGCAGTGGCGGCGGGACGATCTCGTGAAGGGCGCCATTCAAAACCAGTGACCAGATCCAAATCAAACAGGGTCTGCGCTGATACCATTGCATGTTCTACATCAACCACCACCACCGCGACTACTACCACTACAACCAGCACTACGACACCAGTGGCTGCTGGAGGGAGAGATCGGATTTCTAGCCTCAGGTTTTCCCTTTTGAGATGCTCGGCCACGGAGGGAGACAAGGACGAAGACGACCTCGTTGACAGATCTAGATCCCGGGAAACAGAACGGAAGTTGCACTCATCTGTGTCTGTGCACCACAACAACACGAAAGCCGCGACGACTCCCAAGGACAAACGAACCATATGTGGACAAACTCTGGAAAAGCCCGAGGCTGCAGAACCTGAGGGTGACTTCCTGTTGCATGACACCGAAGCTTGGGTGGAGACAGCGCCAACTCTACTGACATACCAATCAAAAGCGCCAGAGAATCAACTTCACCTCACTCGCGTCGGTACGTACTTAAGTTGTCATGATATGTGGTCCCATTTTATTTCTAAGTCCGAGAATACAACAGCTGGAAAGAAGACAACTGCTAAATGATGCCAAAGACTGCAGTTAAAAATCAAACAGAATCTCAGAACCTGAATCAATAATTGTGATTTGGGAGAACAGACGGTCTGTCACTGATGTGGGGGTTTTCTGGGTTTAACTTCTTTCCCTCGTACGCAAACGAACATTTTATTGTTTTGCACATCTTTGCTGAAAGAACGTGGTGCCATTTTGAACAAATACACGGGCAATCAAGGTTATAAAATCACCATAAATGGTAACCACCCAGCATCAGGACAAATTCTGCCACGAAGATTGTAAGATGCAAAAGTGAAATGAGGTTATTGTTACAGTTGGTATGTTGTGTTAATAGTACGATTCTTCAAAAGATTTGTGAACCTTGAGGAAGCCTTGTTGATGGAACGAACATAATGTCTGGGCTTAAAGGTCAGGCGCAGACAGGCGAACCGGGCTTTTCTCCGGTGCGTTGCACCGTATTTGTGCAGTGAAGACTTCTCAGATTGGTAAGTCGTTTCTCAAACAAGTCGTTCCTCAAACACCGCTTTTCTCCGTGTTGTACGAAGAGAAAACTGTCACTTTTGTGATCTAAAGTGCCCCAAAAGGAGAACATGCACCACGTTTACCGAAATTGAGAAGAACAGGGAAGACAAATGAATCAGTTTCATGGACGTGCAGAAGAACTAGAAGGACACAAAACGGCATGAAGGTGCTCCTGGAATGGTACTGTACGTAACCCTCCAAGCCTTGTGAGGTTGTCAGGGGAGATCAGGTCGGGTGGATAAGGACCGGTGCATGTTCGTGTCACCCCACGCGAACTGAATCCACCCAAACGGGGCTTAGAACAGGATGTTGTTAGAGAAAACAGTCAAGATATTTGATGTGAATTTTCCAGGTCGTCTCAAAAACTCTTGCAGATCTTGCAGGATGGAACCTCGTCTGTTCCCTGATCTGAGCTTTTCTGTTGACGGGCTAATTTTGACCCGCTTGTTTTTGTAAACGTTTTTTCTCGCCATACAAAATCCCCAAACAGAGAGGAGTCCTTGTTCAGAAACTCATTTCCTTCCTGCAAATTGAACTTTTAGTCAAATCGTACCGCCATGTTGGAACAACTGCGGACTGTTTTGATTCTTCGGCCTCAAAACAACAGTCAGTCTTTTCTGTGGAAAACCATTGCATCGGAATTTTCCAAACCTGTACAGAACTGTTATTTGTGAAAGTTTCACTTTGTTAAACATTTGAGGTGTGTGGATCCAGTTCCAACGACTAAGAATACAATGTACCCAGGGTATACATTATCGTCAGGGACCTTACTTTGAGTTTTTCGTTGACACACAAATTTACCTTGTCAACCTGTCGCAGGTTCACCAGTGAAGGTGTGTCTACGATCCGCTCAACAAGGTGTAATGGCAGAAAAACGCACGCAATTAGGCAACACACGTTTGTCAGCAGGCGGTCCGGGGCCTGGGGGAACAACTCATAGTTTTCACCAAAACTGCAGAGAACACTGTGTAATTTGTCACACTCTTTATGGTTGAATTCTCATTGCGCACACAACCAAAATTGGAAACATGCATCAGTTATTTGGAGGAATTTTTTCCTCGAAACGTTTGAGTTGAACATGTGTACTTGACAAGAGTTCAGTGGGATTCAAGAGGTGAGCTCGCGTGGATTCATTGTGATCACAGTGTGTCAGGTATCAACCCAACTCGTACATTGCCAGTTTTTACCCCCTTTTTGGCTTTGGCTTCAGAAAGCGACATTTTGGCAGAGCATTCTTGTCAAAAACGAATTGACCATCCTGATTGCTCACACTGGACAATTGAAACAACCACAACAGAGATGTGCCAAGGTGGGGTGGAGATCAACATCAGAGCAAGAATTCAGTGTGCGGACACTGGATGTGTGGTTGAATGTGCCACGACAGCACAAACAGACCACACGAGAACGACACTGGACGTGCGTCTGCAGACTTGCTGTGTGTCCCTTTTTTATTCAAACTTCAAAAGCCGTCTCAGTTTATCGCAGCGTGTTGAACAACCTCCCAAAAGCGTTGTGCTGCGCCGTCAGAGGCTCCTGTGTGTCCGCCCCACAAGAAGCACAAGACATTCACCAGCAGTTTCGTACTTGGAGTGCCAACTCCACGCAAACCATCCGGGAGGTCTGTTCTGATAACTTTGAGTGTTGTCAGTTTCTCTCGGATGGTCACGGGAGCTTGTTATTCACGGATGTGGTGGTCACAGTGGGTCTCGACATCGGAAATTGTTTCCTTTGCCCTCGGTGCGGCTGTGGGGTCATTATTTGACCGCTTGGGCAGGTTGTTTGAGATGCACTCCTGGAATCTTAATTGGGAAGAAAAAACTGAGATCAACAACGCACTCGTCGCGTTTGTGTGAAGTTCCAACCTGAGCCACGTTGTTGATCTTCGAGTTTTTTCTCCGATTTTTGTGACGAACATTTCGTGATGCGAAGCAAAGCAACGAAGAGACCTTGGCAGAGAAAAGAAAATCTCAATTGCACAATTATCCCTGACACAATCACCTGACGCGTATCAAGAGATTAGAAAAATGTTACATAAAATACCCAATTTGAATGTCACCTTTTCACTGATCTCTTCCACTTTGATAAAAAGGCAACTTTCTGGAAACTTTACAAAAATCTTTTGGATCAATGGAGAGCCGTCAGTTTTAAGACTGGCTGCCTTTTAGCCCCTCAGGTTTTCATACCATGTTTCAGTTTTGTAAGGCGGTAAATGGCTTTGCTTTTCACTCCTCCAGTTCTGAGTGACATCTACGAGGGTGTTTTGTACAAATACGTTCTGTGTTGGGAGGCAGGTTAACATTGTCTGCAACCACACTTTGCTGTGGAATGTTGTACGACGTGGAGGATAAACACCATTTACTCGAGTTGTGCATGTACCCTGAGGATATAAGTTGAGATAGAAGATAATTGTTCTGTTTTTTCGTGAAAATCCGATGCGGTTGGAGCACGTGGGGTGCAAACATCCAGGTGAAGTTCGGGTAACCACGTCCACAAATGGACAGAGCCCTTCTCTCGTGCCGCAATTTTTCTGTTTCCATCAACAGGCTGCCAAGTAAATTCTTCGAGCAAAATCAAAATCCTTGCACCATTTGAACTTTGCAACAACAACAAAAGTTTGGCTTCAATTGCCATTTCACAAGGGGGTTGCGTCGCATTGCTTGGTCTCTAACCTTGTGGGATTTGCCACGAAACCTGTTGTCTTTATCGATCTCCACACTCACCATCAAGTTCAACACTTCAGTTGCCATTTCATGCAGGGAGGTTGTGTTGCATAGCTGGGCTTGAGGACGTACTCGTGAGATTTATCACGAAACATCTATTGTCTTTTGATCCATGTCCACATTCACCAAGTTCAAATCGTTCCAGATTCTGCCAGCTTTCGTGAATCAAACGAGTTCAGGTGGTGCAGCCCCTGAGCCTGGTGCAGATGGGATCAGCTTGTTGGACCACTGGGTCATCAAGTAAATGTCACATGTATGTTCTGACCCTGGATCAAAAGTTGGATGACGTCTTGAGAAACCGTTTTTACTGAGTCCATCATTCAAAAGGAAACAAACGACGAGTTTGCACCAATTGCATGGAGGTTGAGTCCCTTGGATCCACTGAAACTCTTTGGTGTCTTCGGGTGTCACACCTTGTTGCAAGAAAAACCCACAGAGATCAACCAAATTGTTTACGTTCCGTTTGCAATGCATTCCCAGGGTTCTTCAGAATTGAATCAAAGTCTTAAATTTCATTTCAGTAATAACATGGGTGGCGTGCAAAGAAATGCCAGAAATGCGAGACCTTACGTCAGACTGTGAAAAAATTAAATAGGAATCCCCCTGTGGTTTTAAAACCAGTTTTCTCTCTGATCTCTGATTTATATCCAGGGGTGAGCACACTCTTGCCATGATGTCCCTATCAGGACATTCCTTTCCCTTCAGGGTACACTTGCTTCAGAGGGCCATAAAAAGAAGGTTTTCTTCGAATGACTGGTTCGCCGTGCACGACACAAGTTCGTGCTCTTTACAACAGATGGCTTAATGCTGGGTGTATTTTCGCAGTGGAATTTTTATGGTGACTTTCGCAATGTGCATTTGTGGTCAGAAACATGCCCGGTTTGACCAGATGACAAGCCTCCCAAAAGTGAAATGTCAAAAACGACTTTTCCGAGGTTTGGTTTGGTTTGTCGACTCGAATCGCCTTCCTCGATCTCAACAGCGAGTCCCAGGTTTCGTTTCCAGAAACGAATATCTTTTCAGTCAACCAGTGCAAAAATGCAAAACTTTTTGGTGGGCTGTGGCCCTCAACATGGTAGTGCGCAAAATAATATTTCAATCACCCCTTGGTCGAAGACGGAGCGCGCTGGCTGTAACTTTCGCGAGCCGCGGTGCGCCTTTCTCACGAGGATGTACTCAAACAGATGGGCAGGTCCATAAATCGAAAGAATGCGGTCAATATGTTCAAATTGCTACTTTGAAATGATGTGGTCACTTGCATTGTGCCTGTTCCGCCAACGTTTCGGCGATGGATGTGCAATTTGATCAGCAAGGAACAACATTCGTTTGTTGCTTTGAAACGTTTTTTTTTTGTCAGATGTTTGGAAAAAATACAAGAAAAATCGTCACCGAGACTGGACAAATATTGAAATCTCATCTCATCAGCTACCCAGTTCAGTCTCAAAATAGCCATCTTCTGAAATACCTGGCTGTTTGTCTTCAGAAGTCCAGACTCAGAGATACGAGCCAAACCAGACCGCCTTTCGGTAACTCCGACACTGTCAGATACTTGACACTTGACAAGACTTTCATCTTTTGGAGTCAAACCCAATTTGAGACGAAATTATTCAGCCGGTTTCGTGATTTGTGTTTTAAAAAATGGCCTGATAAGGAAGCTTGTCACCAGGTAACAAATAGGCAGCCTGTTACCTCCAGGAAACAGGATTCAGTAAAGATCGGGCGCGATCTGTTGACCACCAATCTCAGGACTTTGTGCCGCCTTCAATTGCTGCGTGGGGCGATTGCCTCATTTGACCCAAGTTTTATCATTGCAAAGTTCTGACGGAGACAGATCGCCTTACTAGGGCGCAGTTTGTAGAAAGAACTGAGCTTGATTTAGACAGACGATAACACTTGTTGTGAAGTACTGCGGAAATTCAACACCACGATGCAGGAGTCAAAAAACATAAGGTTCTTAAGAGGATCGTCTGTGCACGTTTTTGATCTCCGGGCGTTCTGGCCCCGAATTCGTCTTTTGTTCAGAAGTATCCGATGCGTGTTTCAGTCTCTGCATTTTACGACCTGAACCAATAACCTGTGTTGATCTCGGGTTTCTTTTTATTGTTGAAAACCTGATGTTTCACCTTTGTGTTGATTGAATTCCATTCCTGTTCGTGAATAGACACGTGTGCGCTTTTGGATACAAGTTGCTGCTCCCCTCAAAAGGAAACTTTACACTCTCTGTCAAGAAGGCACAGAAATTGCACCGAGAGGTCACTCCCCACCAAAACTGTTTGCAAACTCAATGGACATCTGTCAACAGCGTTGTGAACATTAGAATTAACATTTCGCTCCCGAGGTACACGAATGCCTGCATTAGAAACTCAGTTTGGGAATTTTTGTTGGTTTATGCTATTTGCGTGAATTTATTTAGCGTGTTTATTTGCGTTTGGTTTTGTATGAGGCTTCAGAGAGTTTGTTTGGCCAGTAAGTAAGCATTTGCTCAGCCACATTGAAGTTGTGAACTGTTGGTGGTTGCAATTGTCTTGCTGGTGAAACAGGTCAATGCCTGTCAAACCTCTGCACCTGTTTGAGGATCGGATCATCTCGTGTGTCTGGTTCACCTGAAGATCACTGACCTCGTCGGTCGCTTTTTTTGTCTGTCCTACTAAAATCTGAACACACAACATGTTTGTGAATTGAACCAAATGCAGCGGCCTGAGAATCAACAGATCTGAGTGCATTGCGTTGCTGCACCAAATCTTACGCAGCCCACAAATTTGCTGCATGGCGAGTTTGCAAGAAACACCAAACTCAAAGATACAGCAGAAAAAGTCAAACGCACGCAAGGGCCCAACAATGGCCTTTTGCGATTTTTATTCAAAGGCCCGTGCAAAAACTTTCCTGAGATAAGGGTCTTATTCTGTGGTTTTCAAAGCCGACTTTAAAAAGAAAGCCTTTTTGGTGTTTTCAAAGTCAGTTGAACTGTTGATTGTCACACCATTTTGTCCTTGGTGCACCATGTGCACCTCAGACTGTCGCTCTGCAGTTCTTGATCTGAGGTGAGAACTTCTGACATTGTTTTTATGATCGCAAAATTTCTGCAATTTCTTCCCTGATTCTGATGCATGCATTTTCACGAACCAAAAAATTCGCTTGAAGGTCGACGTTTTTGGAAAAATCTCAAGTTGACTCTGCGGTGAAAATTATCATTCTTCAATTGATGAGGACAGGACGTGAGCCAAAGGTATGAGTTATGCCTCCATCCACAACGCATTCCATTCAATGGGATTATCACCACAATTACGCACAGACCTGGAGGTTCTGGTCATTGTGTGTTTTGCGTGAGTGGATGAAACGGTCGTGAGATCACGAACCGAACCTCGGAACCTCGGGCAGGCTCGAGTGCGATAATCTGGAATGTTGATGGGCAGGTATTGTTTTCATTCCTCGTCCGTGCACGCAAAATAAAACATGACCCGAGAGGTGCTTGAATCGAGAGATCCACTGTCTGGTCCCTGGATCACGTGGGTGGAGAGACAGCGGATCAAGTCAAGACAATCAGTCCGCTCCTGTCGGTGGTTGAATCGAACACCATAGAGAAGTTCTTTTCATTGCAATTTGGTGAACTATGAACTTTTGCATTTACTGTTGCATTTTCTGTTGGAAAAGGAATGGGCTCCAAAGATGTGAGTCTCTTCCCGTACCTGGAGAAATTCACGACACTTTGTGCTGGAAATAATTATTTCCAGGTCACCCATTTTTTCTTGCGTCAACAACTTCTTCAAAATTTCTCAAACAGCAGTGAGAACATTGCAAACAGCGTGCGAACACGTGAATGTGCAATATTGCAATTTAGTTGGCAGAGTAGAAACTTCAACTCCTGCTTTTTGAAAAAAGTGATCGAACTCCCTTCAACGTGATTGCGCGAAAGTTTGGTTTTGAAATGTCCTTTAACTTTTTGAGCCGTTACAGAAAGAATGCACACGCATTCCCATTCCCGTGTTCCCCCAGCCTCAGCCACGTTCAACCCATGCATGGCATACTTGCCAACCCAACAACAAAGTACACATCTCCAGGCAAATATTGAGCGAGCCCCTTCGGAGGTGTCAAAGTTATTTGAGGGACGTCCTTTGCAGCAAGAAAGGTATGCGCCTCATCAAGGGAAAAAAGCCCGATTCGGGAAAATTGACATGAAACTGTCTCAATGCAAAATGTAGAGGGAGGAACATCGTTCTGAATGGGATTAAAATGGGCTCAAAATTTCCAATTGGGAAAATTCTCAAGGAGTTAATCTCCTGTGCGCAAAGCCGCACACTCACTTCCGGCCAAGGCTGCGGAATGTGAATTGATACGCGATCTTCTGAAGGGTTTTCAATCAAAATGAATAATGGACGAATTCCACGGCTCATTATTGAGTAGAGCAGGGAGCAGAAGTTCAAGACAGATCACAAAACCTGCATTGGATTCATGTGAATCCAAAGATCACGACATGCACCGAGAACTTTGCGCGGCACATCAAAGTTTTGCTTGGCTCTTGAATGCAAAGAGAATATTGCACACGTGACGCATGTCTCACCTTGATCTTGTCATCAGACTCCATTGTGCACTTCGAAAGTTGGACAATGCAGCAAAGAGGCAACAAAGCAAAAAATTTCACGTATGTGAAGATTCCAGGAATTTGCACGCTTCCTGAATGTTGACATGAACCAGACGGCAAAAACACGGTTCCAAAAACCAATTCACTTCTCTCTTGCAGAGTGGTGCATTTCCAGCAAACACAACATTACTTTGGGGTTTATTGACGTTGCTCCTTTCTCTGACTTGATTGACAATCATTTTTGTTGCAAGAAATAAATTCCTGGGGCCAACACTTTTCCCTGGCACCGCACCAGGACCCGGTACGCAGTGCACGTCAATGGTTCGTGGATCCCTCGTTCACAGAGGAATTCAACTCTTCCTGGCGATCACGAATCCGACCCCAGGGGGAATTATGTCGCACAGCCGAACAACGTGTTTTGGGTCAATATTAGCGATGTGATTCGTGTTTGTGATTCACTGCCAAGTTCTGGTGTCAGGAATCTCCAGGATCAGTGGACACTTACTTGTTGACCTGTGTTGAAGATTGCGAGTAACGCGACGATCGCATCGAAACCTCCGACAGCTCGGTTGATAGCCAAAAGGAGCATGAGAGGGGACTTTTCATTCGCTTTCAATGTATTTTCACAGATTCTCCATTTCCAAAAATCGGTCGTCCGGCATTTGTTTTCGATCTTCTTGGCACGTTACTGTGTGTTTCACGAAAAACACAATGCACCCCCCTCTTGGACACCTGCACAACCCTTGTTCTCCAAACAAAACCACCGTCTGTTTGTGAGTGAGTGGTCATCACCACCTATTCAACCACTGCTTGAATAGAAGCCTAATCAGAGCTGAGGTATGCGACGGGTAATGCTGATTGACAGGAGCTTGTCAAACATACACTCACAAACTGTTTGCATTTGTACCAAAAACTCTTGTGCCTGGAATGTTACATTGTCTTTCAATCGTTTGAGGCCAGGATGTGCGAGTACAACAATGGTGTTTGTGGAGAGCCAATATTGTACCAAAATAGTTCACCTCTGATAAGGAAATGCTTGCTTATGTTGTGGAATGTACAAGTAGCTGGAAGATCCACATTGAAATGGTTCTGAGAAGCATTGTTCAACACCAAACAGATTTTGGCAGAGAAAATGAGAAGGGGTGTGTCACATGACAAAACCTTCACCGAACCGCGCAACAGTGGATTCTGCAGCCAAGATCATTGATGAATCCATTCCATGGCGTCCAGATTCCAAGGATCTGTGTTGTCGCTTGAGCGGTCACAACAAAAACAGAGCCGCACAAAAAGTTGGCGTCGTGAAGGCGTTGTTTCAGAGAAGGCCGAGATAAGAAACCAGGACGACGTCGTGAGATACTAAAACTTATCAGACCATTGAAACAAAAAGTTTTTTGTGCCACCACGATCACTGAACTGATAATATTTTATCAGGTTTCCGATACTGACACTTGGTCAACCAGATGCGTGTGTTGCTTCCGTTTAAAGTTGAACTGAAGGTTGCTGTCAGTGTTTGATGCGCAAATCTGGGAACTTTCAGACAGAGCTTCAGTCATTAGAATGCGCACTTTGGAGATTCTTCATGAAGTGCTCCCGATTGGATTGCTGTGGGCAACTCAAGCACATTGTACTTTGTCCTGATGTATGTCACATGCAGAAGCCATGTCACTTTCACAACAATATTGACATGTTTCGTGTGGCAATGAAAACATCTTCCATTGTCCTGCGGAGTACCGGCATTCCAGCACTTTGAACAGGACAGGGAAATTCAGGGACACGACAAGCGCTGTGAGCTCTGACTGCGCTCTCGCAATACGTTTGTGCTTGCAGCGACTTGCATGGACAAGGTAGACGCAGGTACTTTGGGAAATTTTCTCCAAATCATTCAAGTGCATTGAAACCATCAGTGTGTCCACGTGTGTGTGTGTGTGGTTTGGAATATTGATGTCGTGTCCAACGCATGTGGCGCGCGGGGTGTTCAATTTCTAGACAAACCAGGATGTGTTTGGTCACCAAGGAAGGAATGGTGCAAATCGACACACATTTGATCAACGTTGCCAAATGCAACAGGATTTTGTTCAAGTTCAATGTGAAAACGCAGTGAACATGTTTCTCCTGCGCACACTTTATGGATGTTCTGTGCACACAAAAGTGAAGGGGTTTGCTTGTGTGTGGTTCATAATTTGAGTGCCTGAGAGGAAGGATGCTCATTTGGAAGTTTGCTTACTCACCGCTCGCCTCGTTCGGGACAAAAGGAACGACACTTCAGGTGGTACTGCCAAATGTCTCGTCATTTTCAAGTCGTTGGATCGTAAAGCACATGAAAAGGGCGCGTGGATCTGAAAAGGGCTTTGTCTTTGCGATCTTTCCTCGCGGATTTTCTAAAAACACGAACACGAAGAAAACTTCCTGCAGTTGAAGTGGAAGTATCTGGCATAAACACGGATGAGATCAGTGTTCATTTCGTAATTGGTCTCGGCGAGCAAAACTTCTGCAAACCCTGTTTGTGAGAAGTCATAACTTCGTGAAAAGGATCTGGAAGGGAGAGACGTGCATGTGCGCACCTTCGTGATGCAAGTTGCCTTCAAATTGTGATTCAAACAGCATTGGACCACAAACCACCGCACATTCTCCCGAAGTTGCTTCCGGACAGCAATTGACTGGAATCATTCTAGTGTGAAAAAGTACCACAATTAGCTCCGTCCTGACGTCGGGGGCATTCGCGCACTGACTGGTGGGAGAAATACCTCTGTCATTCGTGCACCTGCCTCACTCCTTCACACACGCACGGTGGTGGCTCGGGAGCACCACCAAAACACCATCACCATGTACAGGTCCAAGTCCTTGGACTTCGGATCCCTCCTTCAGAAGTGGCAAGTACAAGGAGACGAGGACAAGGATTCTGAGAAAAAGAAGTTTTCTGCGGCTTCTGGCAAGAGGAATGGAACCCCGCACACAGGACCCTTCGCGGCGGGTAAAAACACCAGGAACATACGTGAGCAATTCCAAAGCCCCGGTCTTAGCACCTTCAGAGACAGGGCTAATGGGGGTCTCCGCAAAAATGAGGATCTCAAAGGGAGTCCTAAGTACAAAAGTACAACGGATTTGAGGAATATGTTTCAGAATCTAAGTGTTTCAGAATCACAGGGAAATAATGTGAAAAGTGAGCGAAACTTCAGCTTGAGTGCAAAGACCAATGGATTTGGTGGTGATACCAAAACAAACAACGTGCCCAAGGTGAGAAGATACAATTTTGATAACATTGATGGAGTGAAAGGAACACGCGTGTGGAGAGAGGAAATCTCTCTCAAGTCTGCGGACAAACCCAAAGAACTGCATTCCAGAGAGGTCTTCAAGGACACACGGACCACGTTGAGAAAGAATGAGCGATTTGAGACGAAGCCAAAAGAACATGTGGCCGGTGACGAGTTCCGTCTGGTCCCTGCAGCGAGGAAGGAAACACACAATAGGCTACAAAACGGCGGGGGAGATAAGCCCGAAATAAGTTTGGAAACCACAGCCAGGAGCGCACTGTCACGCAGGAAACCACCGAGTGAAACTGACAAACCAGAAATAGATTTCAACGCTGCGGTAAAGATAAAAGGGAAGGACAACAAGGTTGAGAAAAAGACAGAAGCAGCTGATGACAGTAGTTTTGACGGGCAGGAAGAAGATGTGGGGAAACTAAACGGAAACGCTGAAACATCGAGCGAGTCCGACGAACCCGCCCTGAAGCAAGAGGAGACGGAGCCTCCAATCAGAAGGAGAGCCATCAAGAATGATGCAGATGACAAGGTCAAGACAACGTTGAGATCCCTGAGGAACCTCGATACCACTGACAGCAGCGCAAAAATGACGACCAATGACAGCTCTGACGATTCGAGCACAAATTCGAGCAGAAGTGCCAAGTTCAGAGCCAAGTGGCAGAGCAAATTCAAGGATTTGTACGCAGATGACGACGACCTTTTCAGCCCCACAACAAAAGCAGACACGACGACCAGAAACGACTCCAATGAAAAGTCTGCAGAAACCAAATGGAACGAAGTGGACAGTGAAGTGAAAGACAGTGGATCCAAATCGGAGGACGAGCCCGTGTGGAAGGATTCTGACCACGACTGGCACAATGCGAGCCAGGAGGAAGGATCCACCGTCAGCAAAGACGAAGTCACCAGTGAATCAACCCTCTCCGAGGAAAAGGTGTTTGACACTTCCAGTGAAGATCTGGAGGTGGCCAAAAAGGAGCAGAGCAGGTGGACGAGCAGACGGACCAAAGATGTGTTGAACACCCGGGATCTGAAGAGCAGATTCGAGAGAGCAGAAGACAGTGGGATTGCCCAGAGATGGAAAACATTCGAGAAGCCTCGAGCAGAACCGACCAAACCAAAGGATTTCCACAAGATCCCCAAGAGCCCAGCAGCCCAAAAATGGAAAGACTTGGAGAAGGAAGCAATCAAGTCTGAAAACAATGACATCAAGCCAAGAAAATTCTCTGACTCCACGAACAGAGATGAAGATAGCAAAGAGTCTGGCCGGTCCTGGCGCTCCAAGAGAGAACAGAAATTTACCACGAACAGGAGTGGGTTTCTGGAGAACTCCAGCACGCACAACAACAAAGAGGGAAGTGAAATCAGACGAAAAGACTTCCAGGAGACCGAGAAAATGCCGGAGAAAGCAACAGAGCAGATTGACGTGATCAAGGTTCACGACACAGAAGCTGCAGCTGTTGCAGAGACCGTAAAGGCGGACACGAACAGTGAAGGTAATTTCACGCACTTTTTCAGTGTAATTGGAAAATTTCCCTGATGATCATCATCTCAATGGAACAGGGACTTTTGTTCATACTCGGTGAGTTGGTGTTGGTTCTTGTTGCTGTCAAGTGCAAGAAAGCACACGTCGCATTGCATTTCAGTCAGTTGGACGACTTGATCCCAAGCACAGGCAACTCATTGTTGAAAACGTGTCCCGTCCCCCAGACATATCGGGGTTCCTAGTGGGAACTTGAGAATTTTTGAATCTCAAAACTTTCTCACTCGGAAAGAACCAGGTCTATGAGTTGCGCCGACATTGTTGCGTGATCTTTGAAATTGAAACTGGGAGTTTTGGGTTTCTTGCTGTGTGCTTTATTTGAATTCCGATGTTGAGGACAGTTTTCTTGTTCCACACTTCGAGTTGGAGGTGTACATTAGCCACATGGCCTGAGTCAAATAGGCAACATTTGCGTATCTGTTCACATAAATTTTGCTGAATTATCCTCGGCTAGAAAAGGAATGCCACAGGAACATTTGAATGTACTGACCCCACCGTTAAATCAGACGGTCAGAGGAGAGTTTTAGTCATCAGATCGTGATCTATGTTTCTGCGTAATGTTCAAATGCTTTCACCTGGATGCCAAATTTGGCAGTTGAAATCTTCTCTGGCCTGACTCATGTATTTGGTGCATGTTATTGAGAACGCATCAAGACAGCAGCAATAAATTATGCTGATGTCCTTTGACAGATACAGACGCTTGTCTGAATCGGACAAACCACTGGAATGCATTGTTGTCTGAAAGATGATTCGAAGACAGGAAACAAAAGACGTGCACGAGGGAGGGACGGTTGGTTGGCCTTGAGGTCAGCCTTACTCAGGTGAAGATGCCCTCCAGAGCAAACTGTCCAGAAATTTCTCCCTCAACACTGCGGAAACGAAAAAAGGATGTCGCAGTTTGGTTGTTCAACAACCACATAAAAAAGGCAAATGGTCCAGAAAAACAGAAGAGCGAAGTCTCAAGAGATCCTTTTGGGATTTGCGCGAAACGAATTTGAAGCAGACATATTTTGAATTTGTTGCAGTCCGTTGACTCTCACCCCAGATTTTGGTCCTGTTCTCTCGAATGGTCAAAATAGTTTTCCATTGACTCTGTATGTTGCCACTGATTTTGCCACCGACAAAGGAATGTAAGTCAAACCCCTTTTGCTGAGGAAATTGCTGCGGACGATCGACAAATATTTTGCATTTTAGCAGGTGACAAATTTATCGTTTAACTTGTTTGCTCAACCTGAGTTTACCTCATCTGAGACTATTTTTCCTTGCAGCACATTTAAATTGCGAGTATAGTTTGACACACAAAAGCGTGCACAAAATGCCCAACGGTTGACAAGAATTAATCCTGTGTTCGAAAATGATGCGTGAAACTCTTGCAAATGCAGATTTATGAACGATCTTTTGAGGAGAAGATGACAAGCGAAGCTCCCAACTGTGAATCTATTGTGTCCGTGTCGGAGCTGAAGGTGCGCCTTTTGCATGTCTCCCAGGCTCGCGCTGCTGTTCATTGAAACAGGTTCAAAATGCAAGAAAACACCCGCGCGCAACATCAAAGAATCGGACCGGACTTTCGCCGGTGAAAAGAACCGGTGAAAAGAATCGTTTTTGTAAAAACTTTTCACTCGGCTCCAGGGATATTTTAGTTTTTGAGGGCAACCGTTTCTTTCTTGTGTTTGAAAGTTCTCGCTTGAGGTTGCGTGTGCGGAAGCCTGCGATTTGTGTGTTTTTGAGATTGATTGACACATCAGGAGGGACCTGATTTCCCGACTGTCGCAATAAAATGAAACACGGAAATGACAAGGGAATTGGTACAACTTGTACCAAGATCAGACGAGTGAAAGATTTGGTATTTTGATTGTCTCGTCCAACTGGAAGAAGGCCATAAAGAAGTCAAATATGGCATAAACTGACATAAATTTTGGGTAATTTTCAAATAAAAATGTCACTTTGTGATTTGTGGGTTGACAATAATCAGTTTTACACAGAAACTCTTACAAACGCGCCTCGGAATGTTCTGCGCTCTGACCTGACAATTGAATGGCCCGAAGAGAAAAGCCGCTTTGATGAAAAAAAAATCTAAATTAGCCGTCATCTAAGAAGATCGGATTCAAGTCTTACATTTGCAGAAAGGAATTGTGGTTGCCAAAGTGACCCAAATATGTGAAAATTACAGGCTATGGAAGCTCGCATTGAGAAGAAGGCAGCATTCAAACCGCAGAGAACACGAGAAAATACCATTTGTGTGGCAGAGTTGTGGAGAACTGTTGCGTTGACAAGGAACCAGGTAGATTCACAGGTGGCATTTGCTCATGGGATTCAAGAGACAAGTTATTCTGCTCTCAGGAATCGTGATAAATTTTGTGCGATCTTGATTTTCATGTAGAAATAGCAGTTTGGCGCTTTTCGGCTGCAAACTCAAAGAAACACGAAAACATGAAATCAAAATTGGAAGGACTGTGTGTTGAAGTCACTCAGTGCATCTGACTCCAATCGCTCAATGACAGACGAAACAGACCAGGTGTCTCCGGTATCTGTGGGATTTCGAGACCAGCAGCTGGTATTTTCTGCCTTGTCTCTTTTGGAGAAAGTTCTGTTTTGGGACCTGGAGGCTCAATCTCTGGAATGTGTTTGTGGTGCGTGCGTGGAGAAATATACGAGCACAGCTGTGCACAAGAGCCACTGAATATCGTCCAAAATTTCAGAAGTTTTTGCCACAGACCAAACTTCGTCGCCTTTGAATCATGAATGTTGTTTCTCTCTCTCTCTCTCTCTCTCTCTCTCTCTCTCTCTCTCTCTCTCTCTCTCTCTCAAACTTTTTCAATTGATGTGCAAATTTTCCCATCTTGCCTGGGTACAAACATTCCTTTTGGTCACTTCTTTATCCATCATACAACCTCCCTCCACAAAGACACTGTTTTTGTTTGCACCTCGACCTGGACTTGACCCATTGCATGAATACAACCATCAAGAGGGGTGTTTTTGCAGTGACTTCACAATTGTCTTTTGCATTGAAACCAGGAATGTTGGGCAGTTTGGTCCTCAGACCTGAACGTGTGAAGCTTTGACGGGATTCCCAAGTATGTCGATGGGATTGTGATCTGCTGGAGTACCTTTTGAAATTCCACCTGAGTGAAAATTAATTGATTTTTGTGAGGAACCAAGGAGTGGGTCACCAGGTGATCCAACATTGACACAAAAGAAGGAGACTACAACTGGACATATTCGGGTGGGTGTCCTTGCAGCCTGCTCTCAGACACAGCCTGCAGAGAAGGAATCGGACACGATGTTTGTTGCAGGTGAACGTGTGCGAGTTCCTGCTGTCCGTTTCTGGAATCACCCTGAAAGTGCATTTCGCATTTTGCAACCTGGCTCACCCACCCACCTGTTGAACAGCGTGTCAACAATCTGATGGAGAGAAGCCTTTCCCCTCAGAGGCAGAACTCACATGATTGATAGGCTCTGCCATTTGGCTGTTTGTCTGAAGGAGGCATTCCACGCTACTCCACAGACACACGACACACGCTTCAAGAGTTTTGCAACAAAACCACCCACAAATCACAACAAACTTCTCTGGTATTTCTAATTTTACATACAAATTGTGCTATCCAGGCTCAGATTAAGGCTTCAGATCAAACGGTCTGCTCTGTTTGTACTTGTCCTCCACTATGTAAAGCACTTAAAAAGTCGGGCTTCTTGTGTGATATGCATACTAATTAGTGTCACCGACTTTCCATTCAAACTGACGAAGTTTCTCAAGAATGTAGGTGGATCTTGAACTTTTCTTGGAGGCATGTTTCACGCCGTTTTTGTCAGTTCACCCAGAGAGCGCGCACGCATGTGCACGGGCTTCCACTTGTATTTTTGGGTGTGCCAGTGAGTGGACAAGTGCCCCAACAAGTTTGTCAAATCGTTGAAAGCGGAAATCTCTTGCTGCACTGGCCAGCACAGCCATGCATAGTTTCGGAACAAGAAATGGCATTTATTCACCAGTTATTTCCTCAAAGGTTGAAGTGCAGTTGCGAGAGAAAAAGATATCAGGGTCCTGCTCAATCAATTGGGCATGCAGGAAGTGGTGAACAAGCACTTCGGCTCATTGGTTGGAGTGGAATTCCAGAGAACCAACCACGACCACGGACCTGGATTCTCTTGCTGACCCAACACTGTGAAGACAAACATGCAGCTTAATTGTCGGTGCAAAATCTACCACATCCTCATTCAAGTATGGATCGTGTGTCTCTCTCCTAGCTGTTTTATCCACAAAAATTTTGCTTCTGTCTGTCACATAAAGCTGGATGAAAGAGCTAAGAAAGAACCTGTACAGAACTTTGTGGTCTGTCATGAGTGAAGCTGTCGTCAGTGAAGCAGCTGATTCTTTTTGCACCCCATGGAGCGATGATCCTTGCACTGCACTCATTTGACACCGTCTTGCTTTCTCGGCAGTTGTGGATCCTACAGCTGCACTTCAGTGTCCCTGCTTTGAAACACATGAAATCGTGTAATTACGGTAACTTTTTGGTTACTTCGTGCCTGACAATGCCGTTGGAAACAGCAGTGACAGAGAAAAAAGGTGCTTCAGCCGTGACGTTCACAGGCATCAAGTGTTTGACCACGCAGTGCATTGTACGCAAAAGGAAACTTGACTCCTTCATTTGGGTGTTTCGGTGTTGTCTCAGCAGCAGCGAGTTGCGAGAACCTGTCATTTGTATTCCTGCATGAGAGTTGATGTGGCCAAACATCACAGTGTTTCGTTCAGCTCCTGAGTCGTTGTTCTGGCGATTTTCACCGCAGCATCTGGTACCTGTGCACCAATCTTTTCCTTCTGCTGGTGTTCAAGCAACGAGGTCTTTGACATCTCCTTTCACCGGCCCACAGAGCGTTCTGTTTGTTTGCACCCAGGATCTCTCCATGGGTGTGCTCGCAGTTGAACGCGGAAATTCTTGGAGGGAACTGGATCCGTGGTGACGAATGTCAAGTGGAACGGTGCCCTCTGTCCTCCAACTGTTGCTTATTTACAAGAAATTACTCGGGTTTACAATGTGCAATTGTGGTTTGTGGGTTTGTGTTTCCTTGATGTCATAATGACCGGATCCACTCCACTGTGACCAAAAAGAACCAGTTGTTTTTGAGAGTGCGGACAGGAAGACGGATCAAGACGGTACATTGTTTCGCATGAATAATCTCACTGATTCAGATTCATATGCATATTGCTGCTGGAGCACACATACTCATGCGAGTTCCGTGCACAAGTGTACGCGAAATCACACAGCATGTCAAATGCGAAACGGCAAACGCAACGCGCACAGCAAGTGACAGTTGACAAGTGTAAACATAACGCATCATAAAACGAGGAGAAAACATAACCCAAACGAGGAGAAAGCGTCACCTACAAAACTGATGAGGAAATATTGTGGTGTTTTTCCAGAAAAGAAACCTGATCCAGCTGATAAGAATGAGACGACCAGCGTGAGTGCTGACAACGGTGAGTTTGGTTACAAGTTGATTTGTTTGTTTGTTTTTCACCTGGCTTGTCGCCTTGTTTGGCAGTTCTAAAAACAGCAAGACAGACCTCCCCAAAAGAAGTGATCTACGTTGAACATTTTTCCAAGTCATATCTTGGTTCACACGTTTTCTATTGTTGGCGTCGTGTTTGTTTTTCAACACCCCCATCTGTCTCCATCCATGCGCTTCGCGAGAGGCACACCTTTCATCATTGACAATTAGTCACGAAATATGCTGGTTCTCTCTCCTCTTTTTGCTGTCAGTATCAAACATGTACAGCATGGCCCACTCCCAAAACATTAAAACGCATCGCCATAAGAGAGCACTCGTGTTACGCAACAATTCCATTCACACCTGTCCAGGTATCAAAAGCACAGCGACATTCAGTGGGTCAACTGACGTCCCCATGCAAAGCTGAAAAGATTTCAGTGCCTTTTCATTTTTTGATGTCAATTGACCAGAGTTTTGTTGACTTGAACAAGAAGAACCGGTCAATCGTGGACAGACCTCGAACACAACTTCCATGCAGCCGGAATTATGACAAGCCTGACTTGGGGGGGGGGGCGTTTCTTGAACAAATCAGAGAAGTGTGGATATGAATGTAAAACAGACAGAAATCACCTGCTGCCAAAGGGAATTGTAAGCCAGCACACTTCTCCAGGAAAGAAAGGTTGTGTTCCGAGCCATTTTTGTCTCGCCTGGGCCCTTTTTGGTGAAATTGAAACGAATACATGAACACATGTGCGTCAATTTAGGGATTCATGTGTAAAACAGCGAAATACGAACATAAACCGACGATGTTTGCTGGTGAGGAGACGTGCACAACGAAGTCTCTCCATTCAGTTTTTAAAAAGTCCACCAAACTCATCGAACAGGCAAACTGTATGCAACAAAAGAAGGATTTATCGGTGACAGTTTGTTGTGACTGTCAACCTTCTGGGATTGAGATCCTGAAAATGACACCGCGAAACTTTTGTTTTTTGATGGATCATCAATCAGTAAGTGCAGGAAGGTGTCCAATATATCTCATGTTTGTTTTTGTTCCTTCCAGCCGCAGTCATGAATGGAAGCAGCACAAGGTGGGTTGAATCGATTCATTTTTCACGTGTTTGTGGAACTGATCACACCCTGCTGACACTGGGTGTGTCCATGATATTTTCTGGAGTGTTTCAGTTCTTTATTCAAGAAAGTGACCGTTCATGCACCCGTTCTGTCAGTCAAGAAATGATGTTTTGAAGCAAACCTTTTGCTGTCAAAGCACTGTTCAGCACCCCGCGCCAAATTGATAATCCACTCGCGAATCTTTTCAATGTGTTGTTGTGCTGTGAAACCGTCCAAAGGTTTCACTTCGCATTCAAAATGTGACAGCGTCAATTTGTGAAAAGCTACAATGTGGCGGGTCTGTGACCAAAGCAAAGATGTTGTCAAGTTCGCAATCCCAACATTAAAATTGACAAAAGCCAAACCTGAAGAAAATAAGAAAAAAGTCCATGCAATAAAGGTTTTTTCTGTTCATAGGCGGTTTGTGAACGAGTGCAAGCCGACGTTTATCATCAAGCCGCGGCGTCAGTTCGTGGACGAGGGAGGCGTCGCCAAGTTCAAGTGCAGCTGCGATGGGGAGCCGCTGCCGAGCGTCGCCTGGGAGCGCGACCGGAGGACGGTCGCAGAGTCCGACAAGTACAAGGTGCGTCACGTGGGGGTGGGGGTGGGGGTGGGGGTGGGGCTGGGGTTGGGGTTGGGGTTGGGGTTGGGGTTGGGGCTGTGGTGCTCCTCTGTGAATGGTTCTAACCTGAGCCTCCTTCTAGTCATTGACAACTCACTTTGTTGGAGCACTCGTGGGGTTTTCAGGGCTTTCGGAGAACTTCAGGGTTGGTGGGGTTCCACTGTGTCTGGTCCTGACCTTCCTCAAAGAAATTGCTTACTGGCCTTTGTTGGGCCACTCGGTGGCAGGAGGTGCGTCGCATGATGTTCTGGGCCTTCGGAAGATTTCAGGGTTGGGGTGGTGGGTTCCACCAGATTCTGACCCAAGGGGATCCTTTCTTGAGGCAAGACGCGGCAATTGACCTTGATGGTGCAGCAGGAGGTTGTGAAGGCAAGAGAGATTGGTCAGTCAGACTCCTTTCTTTGATTGGAATGCACCATCACAGGATCAGAACACAAAATGTGATCTTTTGGAAGAGGTTGTGACCCCACCCAAGCCAAACAAACGAGCACCTTGTGATTCCTTGCTTCACATCCAAAAGAAACAAACTGACCTTGCCTGATGTCCCAAAGAATTTTATGCCTGGTGATACCAATTCACGCGGGGTCCTTTATCGGACTGGAATGTTCTGGCCTTGTCGAGATCCGGCTTTCGGCTCCAAGTCCCCAGCTGGCTGCAGACCACAAAAATTTCTGTGCCCATGCAACCCAGTAAGAACGCAAATAATTTCTCTGATGGTCGACTGTTTTCGATTGCAGCTGTACGAGAAGAATGACTTCCACTTCCTGGAGGTTCACGACGTCAGTCAGGAGGACAAGGGTGAGGTCACGTGCAAAGTGACCAACTCGCAAGGGACAGTCACCCACACCGTCGAACTGGAAGTTTACAGTGAGTTCGCTCTCCTATCCCTCAGAGTCAAAACAGTTTAGGATCACAGTGGCTCGTTTCCCTGAACAAGTGCATGTGACTTGTGGTCAATCCTCCCTTCTGACGAACCAACTGCGTTTCTATGGGTGTGATATGTTTCTTGGAGGGGAGGGGACAAACTGGATCTTCAGCCTTTCTGTGGTGAAATCCCTGGGGAACAAATATCAAAGTATGACTTGTGACTGTGAATGCAACAGAGGAAGGAGACACTCGGCCAGAGAACAGTGAGGAGGATTCTGAGCCTGAAGAAACCTCCCAGTCAGGTAGCGCACAGGGAGCGGAATCAGTTTTCTAACACCAATGGCAGTCACTGATCTTTCACAATGATGTTGAACTTTTATTTTTGCGTTTCCCACCAAAAAGGCTTCAGGCAAGTGTAGTTGTCGGAGGTTTGAATGTCATTTTCAGTTTTTTCACTTGTTACCAATCGTGCACGTGTGATTGTGTTTTGTTTCTTGCATATTTTCTTGTGTCAATCAGATATTTTGACTTCCGTTTCAAAAGAGAAAGTCAGGCGTTGACTCTGCGATTGATGATCTTGTTGACTTGCACCAGAAAAAGACAACCTGTGCACAAAACTCTGGGTTGTTCTGGCTGGCTGATGGGATGCGTTTCACTTGTTCAGAAAAAACGAGCAGTTCGTGGCGCAAAGCACCGCCCAAGGTGGAGACTCCCCTGCCTGATTCCGAAGTCAAGGACGGGGAGAAGTTCACCTGGCAATGCGTCATGACAGGTCAGTGAAGGATACAAGTACGACTACAGCACCAAGCAATATTCTGGGCCTGCGTCTAATTGGAGAAAGACGACTGCGTGCAGAACCTCGGTGTCTCAGAGTGGAAAGAGTATTTTTGGCGGAAGCGCCGGATCAAATTTATTTGAATTGTTGTTGTTCTCACCTTCAGGCACTCCGATGCCAACCATGAGCTGGACGTTCAACGGCGAAGTGCTCAAGTCGAGTGCGGAGATCGTCCAGTCGTACAACGGCCGGACAGCAAAGCTCATGTTTATCGAGGTTTATCCGGACGACGCCGGCGTGTACGAGTGCGTCGGGAAAAACAACAACGGCGAAGTCAAGACGTCCGCCAAACTCACTGTCATTGGTACATCTCCATGTCTGCTTTCTTTCATTGAAGTTGCGAGGGTTGCAATCAGCCACGCCCGTCAAAAGAGCAAAGGAAGCTTGTGGCTGTCTAATCCACCTTGTACTGACGTGTTTGGTTCCTTGGTGCTGCAGCCACTTGTTTGAGACTTCCTCGCAGGATCTGTGCCAACGTCCTTTTGAACGTACGAACATGTTTGACAAAGCCATGTCCACTTGGGATTTCAGGAAGTGAAGTGAAGGCCGAAGACACAGCAGACACAGCACCGGCCGCGGTGGCGGAGACGACGCCGGCTCCAACGATCCCGAGCTTCGCGCGGCACCTGAAGGAGACTCGGGTGGTGGACGGAGAAAAGGCGGTGCTGCAGTGCGAACTCGCGTTCTCCGACGAGAGCGTCCAGTTCGCGTGGCTCAAGGACAATGAGCCGCTGAAACCGTCAGAGGACTTCAAGGTACGGACGGGTGAACTTTGACACCCTGCAACCTGAAGAACAAGATGTTGATGTCTGTCTCAACATGTGTCGATCAAAATCAAGCTTGCAAAGAAAGAACCTTTGTCGACAATTATCCGTATTGCTTCACACAAATGACAAATTCTGTTGTACAAGGTGACCCATGGTGTGTTCGTGGTTCCAGATCAGCTTCTCTGCCGGGGTATGCACGCTGGAGATCCCGGAAGTGTACCCGGAAGACGAGGGCTCCTACACCGTCGTGGCGAGCAATGAAGCGGGGCAGGCCAAGACGACGGCCAAGATGTTTGTCAAAGGTGAGGGTATGTCTATTTGAGAGCATTTATCATCTCGTATCCTGGGATTCACCAAGAACATTTTTCGTGTGTGGTTTGAAAAAACTGGTCCCTGCAGGACCAACAGTTTGTGCACCGGCACAAGACCTGTTGCTTTGCTCAATGTCTGCAAGACAGGAATTTTTGTTATGATCTAAGTCAAAGTACCAATTCATTCACACACAGTCGCGGAGGAGGCAGTCGACGCGCCCCCTACTGAAGAGCCGCCGTCGCTGCCCAAGTCGCCGCCGCCGCCGCAGTCTCCGCCGGACGTGAAGCCGAAGCCGCTGCTGCGGAAGCCGAGCGCTGACCCGCCGCTGCCGACGCTGAGCAAGCCGCGCGCCTCGCTGCACTCAGCCTCCTCCGCAGAGAACGGGGAGCCGCCCTTCTCGGCCAAGAACCTGCGTCCCGTCGGATCCCTGCCCAGAAACACGGCTCCTGTGACGCCCAAGGTACGCTTTGGCGTGCGCTTCAGATTTCAGCTGCATTTGCTCAGGATACATTTGCGCGTAAAATCGAGCAAACGAGTTGGCCAAAACAGCAACAGGAGTGAGACTTTTTCTTCGGTCAGCAGAGTCCTGCGTTCGCCTCGGAGAAGAAAGGGCCTCCGACCTTCGTCCAGGGTCTCAAGGACCTGACGGTGACCGACGGAGACGAAGTGGAGCTGTCAGTCCAGGTCAAAGGTGAGAAATCCTGTTAGCTTGTGACATGAGGAAAGTTCTCGTCTCAGTGTTGTTGTCCTGTTTGTTTTTGGTGCGTGCGCGTTTGTCTTGTCTTGGTCAATCTGGAGAAACGGAACGGGAAGGGATTTCTTTGTGACCTCTACTTGTGGTGTCTCAATGTTGTGTTCAACAAAATTTTACAGACAAATGGTTCCCTGCCATACCAGGTATCCATTACCAAATTTTGGAGGAAGATTTTCAGTTTTGTTGTGTATCTCACGTTATGCATTTTGAAAAACACACCTTTGGGTTTGTGTTTGTTCTTTTCCTGTTTTCTTTTTGTGCAATAACCAACACAAGATTGTTTTTGTAACTGTGCACTGATGTGAAATATCACCATTTCTCATCACAACAACAATCGAACCCGCGGACGTCAGAGTCGCATCACGCTCTCGGAGACAGCGAGACAACCAAATGACCCAATTGAGACTTTCTTCCTTGTTTCAGGGGCGCAGCCATTTGAAGTGATCTGGTTACACAACGACAAGGAAATCAGGAAGGAAGATCCTGTGTACAAAATGATTTCTAACGGCAACGTGCATTCACTCGTCATTCAAGAGGTAAACCACGCACCTGCAGAAGTGATTCAGATCATTGCTCGGAAGCCAAACCAGATTTGCTGAGAAATGATGATGTGTTTCTGCAAAGAAAGTGGACGAAAACAAGAGCATAATTTTTTCAGGTGTATCCAGAGGACGCAGGGAAGTACATCTGCGAAGTTTACAACGACCTGGGAGACGAGGAATCACAGTGCGTCCTGACCGTCAAAGGTGAGAAGGGTTTCTCGATTGAAAAATACACGTTTTGTTGTTGTGAACAATCATTTCTGATTTTGAATGTCGTGATGTGTGTTTCAGAGAAGAAGCCGGAGGAACTGAACAACAACACGAAGCTCTCACCTCCTGAGCTGCCCGCTCAGCCTCCGCCTCCGCAAATGTCAGGTGAGCGCGCTGATTGCGGACAGGCCCGTCTTTCAGATTCACTGATGACACACACACATACACACACACACACACACACACACACACACACACACACACACACACACACAAGCGAATTTTCACAGGACAGAAGGTATCGATGTCCAATTGTCTTCGTCAAGGGGCGAAACCACATGAGATGTCAAAGAGAGCGCAGACATCTGGCAACCAAGAAAGGGCCGCATTGACACAAACTTTGCCCTTTGTAGATGAGGAGGAGGGCGAGGACACGTTCTCGCCGGAGTTCGTGCGGCGCCCCAAGTCGGCGTACGTGAACGAGGGCGCGCCCGCCGTCTTCACGTGCCAGGTCGCCGCGGAGCCGCCGCCCGCCGTGTGCTGGGAGAAGGACGGCCAGGTCATCGTGAACGGGGGACGATACAGGGTGCGTGCGAATTCATTGTTCTCGACATGCATGGTTGAGAATGTCTTTGAGCGTTGACGTGCACAACGGATGTGCATGTGAGACCGCTGATCATGCTCCGTGAGTCTTTCCCCGGAATAATTTTCTTTCGCTATTTCTTGCTGCAAATGTTCATGGTCAGAGTCTGAAAACATTGTTCCTTGCTCAACTGAAGAATCTGTTTCAATTGACGCGAAGGGACACGATGGTAAACGCTTCTTTTGGCACTGTCTTTACAGACGAGTAGTCACGACGACATCTTCACTTTCGAGATCTCTCACACCCTGGCAACGGACGCGGGTCGCTTCGTTGTCATAGCAACCAATTCCGAAGGAACAGAGAAGTGCTCCGTCAGTCTGAACGTCAAGGAACTTGAAAGCACTGAGAACGTGGACTTCAGGACCATTCTGAAATCAAGGTCAGTCTGAAAATATACACAGCCTGAACCCCAGCGCTCCTCCTCTTGGTTTCAGTGACCAAGGTCCAAGCCAAACTTCTCCATGGGACAAATGTCGAGCGAAACACACATATTTCATAATTTGTGTCCAATTATTATGCTGAGAGATAAGGTGAAGTGTGGTGTCAACAAAGGCATTTTTGCGGCGCTATCTGCCCGATGACATCTTTATGACGCTGTGCAGATTCTACCATGATGTTTTGTGAGTTGTTTGGTGCCCTATTTTCTGCACTGACACAAACAGACCCTGTTTTGAGTTGCCAAAGGATCAAGTGAGCAATCTGGACAGTGCACTCATCATTGTCTCCTGCATCGCGAACACGGATACATTTCCTTGACATTCAGACAATTTCTGCGAAATCAGTCGGACACATTGCGCTTCGAGTTGTCAATTCTGGAACCGCGGATATTGCTCACACTGCAGTCGCAGATAGAGTAGTTTGGATGGCAAATGCCCCTCGATGTGGGGTGTAGTTTCTGAAGGATAATTGAACGCACAAGCAGTGAAATAATGCACGGCGGTGACTGCAGGCCCGACCTGAAGGGGGCGCGCAGCGGGACCGGCGGCGGCGCCGAGAAGGAGCATGTGGCGGAGCAGCACGACTTCCGGAACGTGCTCACCCGACACGTGCGAACCAAGCAGCGCCCGGCCGTGCTCCAGGACCTCCAGGTGCGTCCCGTGAGGGGAGCAGGTTTGTGTGTGTGTGCGCGAGCGCGTGTGTGTGTGTGGGTGGGTGGGTGTGCGTGTGTGCGTGTGTGTGTGTCTGTGTCTGTCTGTCTGTCTGTCTGTCTGTCTGTCTGTCTGTCTGTCTGTCTGTCTGTCTTTCTGTCTGTCTGTCTGTCTGTCTGTCTGTGTACACGTGTGTGTGTGTGTGTGTGTGTGTGACAGAGGTTAGAGTCCTGCTGCAGGACCTCCAGCTGTATCGCGCAGAGAGAGTCTAGAGAATGAGAAGGGGGCGTGGGCAGAATGATGAGTGAATGTTGCAGTGTGTGTTGTTCAGTGTAATATTTCTGCACAAACGTCAGAGAACTGTGCTACGTTGACAGCGGGTTTCGAGCTCAATGCAAGAACCCAAGGTCCCTTGTGACTCGGATTGCGTCGTCTTGGTCTGACAGGAACCAGCTGCTGACACATACCATGCATCTTTTTTCTTCCAGGATGTAACAGTGCACGAAGGTCAAACTGCCACCTTGTCGTGTAAAATCAGTGGTATTCCAGACCCGACGATGACGTGGTTCGTCGGCAACAAGGAAATCAAGGTCAGTGAGTTTCTGGAAAAACAGACGTCCCGTGCGTGCGCAAGACGATCAAGTTGGTCATGCCAATCCAAATTTACCGCCTGAATAGTTGCCTGACAAAAAAATCGCGAAATGGAACCACAGTGATTTGAACGAAAATAATTTGTTTCAGGAATCGAAGTACTTCAAGCAGAGCTACCTGGGCGGCGTCGCGCGCCTCGTCATCGCCGAGGTGTACGCCGAGGACGCGGGCGAGTACAAGGTGTCGGCGCGCAACGAGTCCGGCACCGCCAGGTCGTCCTGCGACGTCAGGGTCATAGGTGCGTCCGCTGTCAGCTGTGTCGGAAGGAAATGTAGGGTTGGAGCGAGAGAACCTGGCCCGCACAAGGTTCCGGTGCCTGGTCTTCACCTCGTTTTCACTGGTCAAGCACACATGTCACCGCAGAAAATTTGCGTGTAAAATGTTTCTGAAGAAGCAACCACACAACGTCTGTCCATGGTAGTTTCCTCACGCCTTCAGTGTTACTCGTAAAATCACAACCAAATTGAACACGCATGTCAAAGTCTTCCTCCCTTTGGAAGGTTCCGCGCGGGAGCCGGAGGTGCAGTCTCCGCGGGACAGTCGCAGCGCGGGGCCGGCGCCGGGCGACGCCACCGAGCCGCCCTTCATCAAGGACCTCGCCCCGGACAACATCCACGTGCTGCGCGGCAAGAACTTCCAGCTCAAGGCCGAGTTCGCCGGGGAACCAGCCCCGACCGTGCGCTGGTTCAGGCAGAAGCACGAACTCAAGCCAGGTCAGTGGGGACCTCCGACTCAAGAAAGAACAGTCAGAGCCAGATACCCTGGTCTTTTTCTCGAAGAGGTTTTGGCTGTATTTGTAAAACAAAAGTCGGACTAAGGAGCTAAGGTCAACGGATCACATTTGGACCCAGGGAAAAGTCAGCCACCTGATATCGTGGTTGTCAAACAAGGACCAAAGAGCGTCTTCTTCTGCACACTCCTTGGAATCACAGCACAGAATCTTGCAGTGAACACGTTGAGTCTTCTGTTGCAGGAGGCAACGTGCGGATCGACGTGGTGCGTGACACGAGCACGCTCACGTTGACCGACGTGCAGCCCGAGGACTCGGGCAAGTACACGGTGAGCGTGGAGAACGAGCTGGGGCGGGACACGTGCTCGTCGTCCGTCACCGTCGAAGGTCAGTGGGATGCTCTGAATCCATATTTGGTGTCCAGAAGAAAGCACAGACATACGATCTGAACAGTTCATCTGCACCTCATCTGCGATGCTTTAGCCCCATTTTTCAAACTGAAAACCTGTTTTCGCGAACATAAAATTCTCATCATTGGCAACGCAGTGCAAGTCCATTGATTCCAAAACAGTGTTCAAGGCAATTTATCACCTCTGTACCCATACCCATGGTTCATGCAGACAAGCCGAACCCTCCCGTGGGTCAGCCCGCAGCGTCCCACATCACGGGCACGTCGCTCACGTTGTCGTGGTACGGACCGTCGTACGACGGAGGCAGCATCGTCACCGACTACAGGGTCGAGATGAGTAAAGCCGAAGACATGGCCTGGAAAACTCTCACCTCCAACTGCAAGGTAAATCCGCTGTCTACATCTCGGTCCAGAACTTTGCAGTTTGTGAAACAGAAACGAAAGGGTATTCATTGATTGTTTGGATCTGCAAGCATATGCCAACTTTGTTGCCACGTTTCATTTGGACACAATCTTACTTCCATAAATGTGAGTATGTGGACCTGAATTTTCAATCTCCTTTTTCAGTCAACGTCCTTCCAAGTGAAGGGTATGGAACCGAACACAGACTACTTGTTTCGCGTCAGTGCCTCAAACAAGCACGGTTTCAGCGAGCCCGGTCTTAACTCGGATACAGTCTGCACCAACGAGCGACGCCCCTCTCTCAAAGGTAGCAACCTCAGTTTTTGTCCGTGTGGCAAGCATGTCTGTGTGGCTGTGCGTTTCTCTGGTTTCGTCTTCAATATCGAAATCAATTTTCAGAAACTCTGCTCTTTTGCTTGGCACTGTTCTTTGCATTGTCGGAAATAACAGTTTGCATTCAGTGTGTGCTGCATGTAGAGCCTGATAAGATTTGACGTTTATCTGGCGAGTTGTTCGTGAAGAGCGACCTTCAGGAATTTAACCTTTGAACAGACGGGATCATTCTTGCAACCCCAAGCAATTTCTAGACTTGCATTTTGTCTGTTTTGTGACGGCTAGTGAGTCCTTTTAACTTTAACCTGTCTGTTGTACGCTGATAATTTTGCATTTGAGTGGTAACATGCAGTTTGCTTTTTGCGTGTTGTCTTGTAACCAATCGTCAGAAATGTTGTGATGCGTGTTGTCGCTTCATCTGAATTTGACTGCAAATAGACATGGTTGTCTGAGTTCTGAAAATATGGGCTTTTGTTTGCTCTTCAGTTTTTTCTGATTTCTGAAATCCAATACAAATTAATGAACAACATTTCTGCCCAAGTGAGTAATTTCACAACGATTTCTGTAATGTTTGGAGAATGGGCGCTGTGGTTCGTATCGGTTTTAACACTGCGAAAAACAGAGCACGGACGAAACAACAGTCCCAGCTCCGTTAGAGTTTTGGTCAACAAGACAGTGTGCACTGTTCTTCGCAGTGATCAGTGTGGTGAACATGTTGGGTGAACTTGCAGGTCTATTTCGTGACTTATCTCGGAGTCTTTCTTCTCCTTTGTCGCCAGAAGCTTTAAAGGCTGCTAGAGGTAAAGCTAATTCCCTATGTCGTATCGTGAATTGGTTTTTCTTGATGACAAATTGCATAGAACGTGAATTAACTGTTTTTGCATTGGCACATTGATCAAGGGTAATGCTACCATGTTGGGTTTGGTCCTTTCTAAGTGTTGTTTTGCCATAAATATCCGGCATATTGGGATCTAACGTGCACGATTTTTAACAGACGTAACTTTGCACAGCACGACCCTGGACACTCTGTGTGCGTCTGGTCCGACTGTGACCTTCGAGCAAAAATGATTGTTTGTTCTTCACGCTTTGCAACAGACGAGCTGACCTTCGAGCCGCGTCACGTTGAGATCACTAGCGACAGGAAGTTCAAGGACTTCTACGTCTTGGATGAAGTCATTGGAAGGTAGGAACCAAGTCTCACCTGTTGTTTGATCAAAAATAAGCGTGCGTGGTTACATTGTTCAAAGTGCTGAAGCAATTCGGTGACAATCCGTATTGCAAAATAGGATTATGTTGGTCCCTGTCCACGTGCACGTGAAGTGAAATTCCTGATACTTTTCACAGGGGACGTTTCGGCAGTGTGTACAAGTGTCAGGAGAAGAAGAACGGGCGGACGTTTGCGGCAAAGTTCGTGAAGCTCAAGTCGAGCGCGCGCGATGAGACGAAGCAGGAGGTGGCCTTTATGAACGAGCTGCACCACCCGAAGCTGCTGCAGCTCTGGGACGCGTTCGAGTCGCCCCGCGAGATGGTGCTCGTGCTCGAGCAGTGAGTGAATCGAACGATCCTCATGTGGGACAGATCTATCTCAACAGTCAATCCGGGGCCTGGAAATGGAGAATCCAACACCAAGTATCTCCTCCCTCAAGAGCAAACGTTCTCTGTGCAAGGTGACAAGCAACACCGCCACTGACAACCAAACACCAACGGTTGCTCCCTGCCAGTGGCTCAGGTGCTCGTGTCCCCTCTTTGACCCTTTCTGGTTCTGTGCGTCACAGGCACTGGTTCAAGCAAGGGAACTCATCCTGAATTGGTCTGATTTCAGCATCGCTGGAGGCGAGCTGTTTGAGAGAATAATAGACGATGACTACATCCTCACAGGTAGGTCCACGTTCATGGCAAACCAGCAACGTTCGGCTCCTCACGTACTCCACGGATATGACTCCTAAATACCGTGCGTTTTCTTCATCAGAGCGGGAGTGCGTGCACTTCATGCGGCAGATCTGCTGCGGGGTGGAGCACATGCACAAGCAGAACATCCTGCACCTGGATCTGAAGCCCGAGAACATCCTCTGCATCACCAACAACTCCAACGAGATCAAGGTCATCGACTTCGGACTCGCCCGAAGGTGCTCGATTTCAGTGACCTGAAAAAATTTTGATCTGAGCTTGGGTTTCTGAAAGTTGATGCTCCTGAAGAGAACAAAGAACACTCGTCCTTGCCCTTCTATGCAGTGAACCAGATTCTGACCTTGGATTGCAGATTTGATCCTGACAAGGAGATCAAGGTGATGTTCGGAACTCCCGAGTTCGTGGCTCCCGAGGTCGTCAACTACGACAGCATCAGCTTCGCGACCGACTCGTGGAGCATCGGGGTCATCTGCTACATTCTGTGAGTACTTCTGCTACATACTGTGAGTACCTCTGCTGTATCCTGTGCGAACCTCTGCTACATACTGTGAGTGTCTCTGCTACATCCTGTGAGTACCTCTGGCACATCCTGTAAGTACCTCTGCTACATGTTGTGAGTACCTCTGCCACATGATGTGAGTACCCCTGCTACTTCCTGTGAGTACATCCTGTGAGTACCTCTGCTGAGTAATTCTGCTGTATCCTGTGAGTACAGTTGTGCTCACTCGGAATTCTTTGCGTCCGGCATGCTATCGGCGGAATGATACGGCAATGCACACAAGTTGTCGCATTCCTAAATTTTCCGCTCTTTTGCAAAACCTGAACTCAGAATGCAAGATGAATCTGACCAGAGCTATCGTTCTCTGACTGCAGGCTGTCCGGACTCTCCCCGTTCCTGGGAGACTCCGACGCCGAGACTCTGGCCAACATCACGATGGCGCAGTGGGATTTCGAGGACGAGGACTTCGATGACATTTCTGAAGACGCCAAGGATTTCATTTCCAGTCTGCTCAACAAGAATGTCAAGTGAGTGTCTGAACCTAAAGTCAAAGGGACACAAGGAAATTCCGTTCCATTTCTATGGTCCAAGCAAAAGAAGTTTATGCTTCATCTCATTCGGAATCAGACTAGAAGATAACGCCCAGAGCCAGCAGCGTCCAATTTGGTGACGGGATTATTTTTGTTTCAGGAAGAGACTGAGCCTGAGTCAGTGCCTGGATCACACCTGGTTGTCCCAGGATGTGAAGTACATGAGAGCGAAGCGCCTTTCTACCGAGAAGCACAAACGCTTCATGGCGCGACGCAAGTGGCAAGTGAGTCACTCAATTCCTTTTTCGTGTGAATGTGTGTGTGTGTGTGTGTGTGTGTAGGTGTGTGTGTGTAGGTGTGTGTGTAGGTGTGTGTGTGTGAAGGCGAGATTTGCGTCGAGCAGCGCTTGTGGAGCTTGGCTTTCTTGGGCTTGGTCCTCCTGGTTCCGTTTTCTAAATTTGAAACATGGGTTTGGTCTTTCTCGATCGACAGAAAACGGGAAACGCAATTCGCGCGCTGGGCCGCATGGCTTCCTTCCAGCGGAGCCTGAGTCAGCTTGGGATGGTGGCTCGCAGCTCCAGGTCCAACACGGAGAGCGTCACCACCACCAGCTACGATGAGCAGGTAACAAAATGTAACTCTTGTAAAGGGACCTTGTCCGTTCACAGACACAGACACAGACACAGACAGACAGACAGACAGACAGACACACACACACACACACACACACACACACACACACACACACACACACAAGTTCACCACGCAGAAACAAACCTTCACAGCTCTCGTTGAGTGTGGAGAATTCTTTCGAACTTGAGACTGTACTGGTGTCCCCTTTTGTTGAAATGCAGGAAGAGACTGAAAACAACAAGATCTTGGACCACTCGGTCAACAGCGACTCCGAGTCGTCTTCCACCGAGGCTCCGGCGAAGTCCCGAGGTCGGCTGCAGCGCGACAAGTCTGAGGACAGCAGGGTCACCGAGAGGGACTCGGGCTTCGATTCTCCCAAACTAGAGGTGAGATGGCTGATTGGTGTTCGAGGAACCTGTGACAATCAAATCCATTTTGAAGCTGTCAAAATCTCAGAAGCAGCCTGCCTCTGTGAGACAATGAGTTTTTTGGTGTGTATGTGTGTGAGCTCCAAATGACTTCGCGGATTGATTTGTGAGACCTCATGCCCATGTTTTTGTCAGGTGCACGAAACGAGCAGCGACGAAGAGAAGCCGAGGCGAAGACGACGAGAGCGAGAACGAGGCAACGACGCTTCTGCGCCGGCGGAACCGGAACCGGAAACTCCAGAACAGCGACCGACTGATCACGTGGACGCTGAACCCATTCCAGACCCAGAACCAGAGCCTCAGCCTCAGCCTCCAGCCCAAGAGGAGAAAGAGGAAGCTGTCGCTGAAAGTGTGAAAGAAAAAGCGCAAGCCAAGATGGAGGAGTTCAGTGTGAAACAACCCATTCACGTCGAGAAGACAAAGGTTGAGGATGTACCTGTGAACACGAAGCGAAAAACATTTCACGCAGAAGGAGAAGAGGAACCAGAATGGAAATCCACTCTGAGGTCCAGGTTCAGAAGAGATAAGGCTGCCAATGCTTCCGAAGATCTTGCTGCAAAGTTTGAGGCGTTGTCAAAAGCAAGCCATGTTCCCCGAAAGCCGACTTCCTCAAGTCCCCAGAAGGCTGAGTTCAAGCGACCTGAGTGGAGAGCGAACTTAAAGTCAAATACTCATCCAGAAAATTCTCGCTCCAAGGCTGAGGAGGAGAGGAGGTCAAAGCCAGGTGAAAGGGATTGGAGATCAAACTTGAGGTCAAGATCAAGCACGGAGAGAGAAAAGAAAGGTGAGATCCTGACCACGACAGGCGGAGAGCAGGCAAGCAGAGCTGGGTTGGACATAAGAACAAGAGTTCGAGCGAGGAATGCAGAGCAAATCTCCAAGCAAGAGTTCCCTCCAGAGGACGAGGTCGTGCGTCCGCAGGAAAAGACCCGGATCACGCTCAAATCGGAACAAAGGTCACGAGCAAAGGTCAACCAGGTTGAATTCGTGAAGCAGGAGTTGGCGCCCAAAGAGGAAGTTATGCACAAGCAGGCTGTGGACAAAATTGTGCTCAAGAATCCTCAAGCTCCACAGAACATAGAAGTCAGCAGCGTGACCTTGAAGTCTGGGACTGGATCCGAGATGACGCCCGTGCCAATTTCACAAACTCACACAACTTTCGCCTCATTTGAGGTGAAGCCCGAATCTGAGGTGAAAACCCAGAAAACCTTTGCCATGGTCAACCTGACCCTCAACTGCAATACCGGAGTTCTGGACACAGCAGTACCTGTGGACAAAGACGCAACAACCAGTCTCCAAAACAATACCCAAGCAGCAGAACGCACCACAGCAACGTTCAACCCAAATACTCAAGAGTCCTTTGGAAATGACTTGTTCGATGGTGTTCAGACGTCCTCACCCGTGTTGCCCAGAGGCAGAAAAATGAACACGCACTCTGCCACCAGGGAAGCTGAACAGGCCACAAGCGAATCTCAGGCGCCTGTGTTCACCCGCAAACTGCAGGACTCCGAGGTGTTCGAAGGCGACAACGCCAGGTTCGAGTGTCACGTGACCGGAAGCCCGAAGCCGGAAGTCACGTGGTACAAAAACGACGAGTTACTCACGGCGGTTCCCGACAAACACGTGACCTATGTCACGGAGGATGGACGGTGTGTGCTTCTCATTAAAAACTGCACTGAGGACGACGATGCGCTGTATGAGTGCAGGACGAACAACGCTGCAGGGAAAGCCGAGTGCAACGCCGAGCTGTACGTGGAGACCGGCGAGTCCGCCGAGGACTACTACCAAGAGGAGTGAAGTCTAAGTGTTCCAACTCTATCGTTTTCAGCTGCAAGTTTCCAGATGTGTGTGGATGGTTCGGTGCGTGACCCTCAAACTGGTTTGAGGTGCATCATTCACTTGCATTCCGTGTTGGAGATTGGATATGAGAAGCTCAGTCTTTCGCAGGGCCTTCGCTGAGACAGGCCACCAAGAAAAAAAACCCAAGTTGTTCACGATGTTTGATTTTTGAATTTCGATATTGCGTCATCGACAACTAATTTTTTCGCGTGTGTGAATAAAGTGTTCTTCTGGTGCTCAATTGTCATGCATTATTTGCATGTTGTCGACTTGTTTTGTATTGATTGGTTAGCAAGGTTCATTTCCGAACACGTTTGCGTAGATCTCTCGTACAACTAGGCTGTAAAGTAACTGCAACTTACACTGTAAGATTTTTTTTGAATAAACGACTCAATATAAACACCGAAAATCCTCCTGCATTTTCATGGAGCAGTCCAGAATCGCTCGCCGAAGTGCACAAAGTCGTGTGTCATCAGAAATCACAAAGAACCTGCGATACCAAGTGAAACTCCCAAGAGGAACATGGAGCCAAGTGACGAAAATCTCACGTGTGCAAATAATTTTGACGAAAGTGAAATGGCTTCATTTGCAATAATTTATTGAATGAACAATTCAATTATCAACATATATTTACAATCTTGAAACGAATTTATCCCCCTTCCCCTCTCTTGTGGATAGCAAATGTGTGACCACTTCAGCCTGGGACTACTCCAAACCACCAGGAGACCAGTGTGCTGAGTTTTGGCGTGCAATGAAATCCAACACAAAACACTTCTCCCAATCACACGTCCAATTTTCTGGTTTTTCGATTCTTGTGCAAAAGAGGCGAACGAAATGCTGTGTGGACACTGACTCCAGCTTTGTATCGGACGCTGCACTGAATTGAAACTGAAATGAATTCTCGACAACTCAGCCCGCTCAGATACTGTCAAGTTCGACACCGAGGTGTGTGTTCTACCCCACTCTTCGTCTCCAATGAACGTCTGACAGCAAATACGCGAAACCGAACAGTGTCTTCCTTCCCTCCTGAACAGAAGAGCAGCCACCTCTAGATCTACGCAATTCTGTGGCTCAGCACCCCTCCAGAACTCCACCCGAACAAATCAGCACCGCGCGCAGCTCTGAACCAACAACACAGAAACCTGCAGTGAAGCTCTGCTCCACCCTTGCGAACAGTAACAACCCCAAACACATTCAACACTGTGGAAAATATCCCAAGCCCACGGCAACCCTAGACTGTGTTTCAATGTGAAACACGGCGATCTACACGAACTGGACGCCAAACACATCACATTTCAGCGGAACTTGGTTCATCAGAAACCCGAGACAGTTTTCCCACATCACAAGCGCGTACTCTTGTCCTACTACAACTGAACATTCTTCTATCATGTTCGACACAATCCAAACGTTTGCTCCAATCCCAACACGTTGCGCTGAAACACAATCCACTGTCACATCCATCTGATACATGCGACTTTTCAAGCTGGTAAGAAACCACTGAACGATCAATTTTGTCAACAAATGCCCCGACAAAAATATTTTGTGCACATCATTTGAAATCAAACAGAACAGCCAACTGTGCACAACGTTCAATCATCTTTTCTTTTCAAAGAAAGCACATAAAGCCCAATGCAAATTATAAATTGTTCACAACAGCAAACAAAAATTCCCCTGACTTGAGCAAATTCCATTGTTCCAGTGTTGACACGGCGCAATCTACACACCCTCCCCTGCCTAACCAGCAACCACCACTACACTTCTTCATCGAGATCCAGATTGAGGCTGTGGTAGAAGTCTCTGAGAATGCGAATCAACTCGTCCTGCGCAGTGACATAAGCCTCGGTCTGGCGAATCACGACCTTTTCCAGGTTCACGTTCTTCCGGTCTTCTTCCCGGGTGGCAAGTTCTGCGATAAAATCCTCGCGGTACGGCACAGCCTTCTGGGCAAGCTGAAAACGCAAAAAAGGTACGGTCAAAAAGGAAAGATGTTTCAGAGCACAAAACAGCCGCAATTTCTCTCACTGACAGAAAGGAACGGTCTGTCACCGTCTCAGTCAAGTGCAAAAGGGTCAACTGAAAGTGTACTCACAGCGAACACGCCCCTGACGACCATGCCGTGGTACTTGCGCAGAGTCTTGGCGTACGCGTTTCCGGCGCACGTTCCCAGGTCGGGCGTCCCCAGCATGAACTCGAACAGGAACTCGCGGATAAACTCCACAGCCCTGCAGAGTAAAGCAGTGACGTTGTTGAATTTGAGATCCAGGGTCCCTTTCCGCGAATCAGTATGCTGGCGCAATGTCAGACTGAGCCATCGAATTTGAAGGATCGAGAAAGTGACATCGGCGTTGCTGAGGAAATTCAATGCACTTCAGGAGACAAAACAACTTTTTTTTGCGCTTTCCGTCTTTGGTTCGCAACTCAAGCAACATCTTTGTGTGCAACACAACTTGGACCACACAAATTTCGGCACGTAGCTCCACTGACCTCTTGAGCCACAGCAGGGCGATGGTAGCTGACTGCGACAGCAGGTTCTGTCGATGCTCCACCTCGTACAGCACGATCGACTGCAGCGTCGGGAAACGCTCGGGATCCGTCGTGTACTTCTGGTCGATTTTCTACAAAACCGAATCATGTTTTCAGAAACATGAGCAATTGGCAATGAAGACACCTGCCGAGCCAAAGGCGTGGCAATTTCCCATCAAAATAGTTGCACGTTTTTCACTTTACTGTGAAACTGCATCACCAGCTCCCATCACATGACTCAAACTACAGTGCAGCACACTCACTTTTATGTTCCCTGATATGTCCAACTTCACGGGCATGAAGGCCGTTGGGTTCAGTTTGTCTGCAAAACACGAAACGTATTCAAAGCAAATTCCGAGCACGCAGGTACAACACGAGAAAGTGGCGTAAGCGTGAGACGTGACGACTGACCGAACACGACGAGCACGGCTCTGCAGGCGTCGAGGAACGGCACGACGGGGATCCCGCCGTCCTCCTGCAGCCGCACGTCCATGAAGCTGTCGAGGGAAACAAGGCTAAACTCAGTGGCGTTCCAATGTCCAATGTCAACTTCACGTGGTCTCAAGAAAGCGTCACGTGGTCTCAAAGCAGCATCGTGTCGTCGGATGCCAGTATCACGTGTGATGTCACCATCACGTAACGCAAACTCTCACGCCGCCACTTCGTTCTGTGTCACTCAGCTATCGATGGTTTCAGTTGAACAACTTCGAATCGACAGGTTTCGTTGTCCCGTAGCTGCTCACCTGACGGGCATGGCGTTGAAGAGCGTGTCGATCTCGATCTCGTCGTCCTCGTCGAACGACGGCGACTTGAGCAGCAGCCCGTTCTGGTCCGAGCTGTACTTGTTGACGACGGGGCTGGAGTCGGCCGAGCTGACCGTGTCCGCCACCGAAGTTTGTCTGCAACATCATCAAGAACGCAGGATGATATTATGATGCTCAGGAGAAAGAAGGTGGAGCGAGATCATATTGTCGAACAAAGGTCCTGGAAACACCCTGCTTTTCTGCATGCGGACACAAGATTTTCTTTGAACCCAGCTGTTTCTATTCCGAGAGTTGACCAAGTTTTCAGTTTGAGTAGCTTTCGCTGTCTTGCGCTGACATTGATCAACGAGCCATTCACTGAAGCAACGCGCACACAGACAGAACCCCCTCTCCCCGCCAACTCCGACCCCGGGCTTTACGCCGGACGCAGACGCACCTGTCCGGCGCGGAGGAGGCGGCGGACAGCTCCACGGAGCTGCCGGACGGCGTCCTCGACCGGCTGCCCGACCCGCTGCGAGACGCCTTTGTGCGCGCGCCGCGAGACGACGACGACGGAATGTACCTGCAGAGACAATAGCACAGATGCTGGAGCAACAACCCTGCAGGTGGGGTGCGCGCTTTCCCAGGTCTGGGCACCGACTCGGAAATGGGGAATGATCCGTAGTCTCCTTTCACCCCCGCGCGACACGTAATAATGCACACAAATACCGAAGGTTCGTGTGATCCGTGAAGTGATTCATTCAGCTTTGTTTTGCCAATAGTCTGGAGAAAGAGTTCACACCCACCTGGTTGATTTGGAGGGGATTGGGTAAGTTCGGCATTGGACAAAATGTCGATGATCAAATCACCTTGCACCCAGAGAAGAAATACAGCAATGATCGTTTGACAAAACACCCGTCATTTCTGGTTCTGTGCGAAATGACGGGCCCGGCACCTTGGGCAACAAATCTACAGCTGAATCATTGCTCTGCCACACAATGTTCAGCATTTTCGACTGTTGTATCAAACAAGATTCCTCGTACTCTTGGACTCCCTTGACGCCCCTCTCCCCTCACAGTCCCATTCTCTTTCTTTCGACATTTGTACGAAACGCCACAGTGAAAACGACTTTCATCCAAAGTAAAGTCAGTACAGTGGGGCCAAACTTCTCACCCATGGACAAGTGCTTCTCCAGCTTTTCGACCACAGTACCTCCTTTTGCTTCAATCAAGAAAGTCCGCTCGTTTTGAATGTCAATGATCAACACATTTTATTGAAAACGGAGATATCACGCTCGTTTTGAATATTTTACATGAACACATCGATTTTTGTTGGGAGATATCACACAAGTTTTCAAGATATCAGTCAAAAGTCAATTGATCCCACTGAGCTTGCCCCTCCTACCGCCCGTCCTACCGTGTAGTTTCGCATCGTTTTGCCCCAAACATGATGATCAAAAGAAGGGGTGCGCCTTACGCACGGGTACAAAATTCCATCATATTCAACAGGACTCCAGTGTTACAAAATCTGGAGAAATGGAAGGGGAAATAAACAATATCTAATTGGGGATGCGTTCTGTGCACAGTGCGTCTTGCACACTCAACAAAAGACCGCAGCAAACCAGTGCCGTATTGTCAACACAATCGCAACAAAGACAACGCAAAAGACAGAAAACGAATGGACAAAACACAAAGGGCCTCAATAAACCAGGTTCTGTTGAACAGCCCACAAGAACCAAAACCTAGTGCAATTCTGGAACCACCTTGTAAAGTTTCAGATCCTCAACGAGATTTCATGGATTCAACAAAACGTCTATTTGGAATGGCAGTGTCACGTGAGTGTGACCCTTGTTCAGAGAACCAGCATCCGAAAGACAATTCGGAGCCGTGGTGTCATCACACTCAATTCAACAACAAGAAGAGATCGATCTGTTCCGCGGCTCGGTTTTCTGACAAACTTCTCGCTCTCGTGCTGCGTCCAGGAGGGGTGCGAGCAGCAGACTGCACGGACATGGATCTCTGCAAAGATGGAAGAATTTCCCCTCAGAAAAAGTGTTTCTTACCTGTCCACAGAGGCGGACTTTTGCACCTGGTGCCATGGGTTGTTCGTCTACAAAGACACAGATCCAAACATGCTTTTATTGTTTGGTTGAAAAACCCATGTCACCAACAAACAAAAGCCAGTAACTGAGACATTTGCAAAAAATCGATTGCACCGAAACCGACTCACATTGTGCTCAAGTGCAAAACAAATTTTGTTCAGAAAACTTCTTTCAAATGAGGAATTGTCTGACTGGAATCCCATTGGGCAACAATTTGTGAAGAAAAGTTCACAAAAGTGAGGAAAACTCACTCGAATGTTGGGCGTCTTTTTGGCAGGAGAGTCTGGCAGAACGCCGGTGACGCGGGCGTCTGGAGTAGTAGGCGTGACCGGGACGCTGGTGCTCACGTGGCTCGCGTTCACCAATCGCATGCAGTCTTCCAGGGTCTTGATGAACGTATCACAGGTTGGGCCCAACAACGAAGACGCGTCTGCTAACGCCTGTGGGAAAGAGAACACTTCATACATCAATTTAATTTTCGTGACCACGTAAAGCTGGCACCATTAGTACCTCACAGTGGCGAACTCCAAAATACAGACCTGATAATCAGACGAATCTTTGTCTTTTCCTGCAGCCTGTTTGATGGAATGTACTTGTTGCATTAGCAGATCACAGTAGAGCCGCAGCTCCGATTTCTTTGTTCGCAGCTCGTCTTCGCTGATCTCATCTGCAAGTCAATATTGGGGATGAATCACTTTTCAATCAACGACGCCCTCACCACGCAACCTTCCTTGAAATAAAACTCACCAGCACGCACTGTAGGCACGCCGTTCAGGGTTTGTAATCCCGCCTTGCTGCTGCCCAACGCCACCAGCCACTGCTGGCGTTCCTGAGGCGTGGACGCCTTCACGTAGAAGTGCGCCTCCCCGGGAATGATGAGGTCCAGCCGAGTGTTGTCCGTCGGATGAACTGTAGCAAAAATTTACACATTGACAGGGAAAACAAGAAAAGTTTTGCTGTCACTACCACTGGTCGGGAGACATTTGGCTGTGGGGTGTGGTTTGAGAACTGAGGAACTCCTGTCATGCAAATCTTGGACAGAAAGCTGCAGCAAAATGACCAATTTGAAAACACCAAAAGCTCACCGTTGACATCACACACGGACATTTTGATGGATCCTTTACACCCATTGGTCACATCGTCTTGAGATCGGTAGTAGGACAGGACTCCGTTTTCCAGGACGAACCAGCGCGCCTGCCAACCTGCAAAACAGGGACAAGGTACTGTTCAGTTGCGTTCGTCGTGTTCGTCATTCGATCATAGAGTTCAAATTTGTAACACGTAGGCAATTGACAGCAACGACCGAAAACCTTTCTTGACTGCTACACGTATCACTCAACGACACTGACAACAAAATTTGAACAGACTCGCGTTCACCAAGGTGTGTGCACAACAATTACTGTGTCAAAGTGTCGTACCTGTGAAGTAGTTGGTCCACTTCCACAGAGTCCCTTCAATGTCACTTGTGCTGTTACTGGCCATCGTCAACAGTACAACAGTTTTGTTCCAGCCATTCGATCGCACAAGTGCAGTTGGATGTTGAGTGCCTCTTCAGGTGTTGCGGCCTTTCCCAGCCTGACACGCAATATGCTCCCTCCAAAATTTCCAACTTCCTGGAATTGCCACGTTGCAAGAAACTTATCCCTCCCTCACAACATGCTCAGAGGATCTCTGATACACGAAGTATTTATCTGCTACCCCATGTTGCAATTTCTACACTTGAAGCATGTGATAATCCGGGACAAAGTTTTATTTTACCACTTTTTCAGGCACAAGCACTTGACCCGGAAGTACATCCATTGTCGCCCTTGACCTCAGCGCTCGACCAATCACAGCGCGCGGAGCGGAGGTGGGCGTGGCAGATGGTTGTATAAAAACAAATCACACGTGTTGAAAACCAGCAAAGGTGTCATTCTACAGCAGCACTGAGATTCAGCACCTGAGATTTGTCAACATGTGGTCTCAACGGTTAGGACTCGTTTGCGCAATGCTGTGCATTACAATGGCCATTCCTATCTTCGGAGAAGAACCCCAGCCCAGTGAAACCAGTAACACAGTGGAGCAGACACAGGAGGAACCCACAGTTCTGGAGTTCCCTCAGATAAAGATTGAAGTGCTGAAACAAGTCCCAGCGGATCAATGCAAGAGGAAGTCTCAGCCAGGGGACTTCATGGCTGTGCATTTTGTCGGGAAAATTGCAGAAACTGGCATTCAATTTGATACCAGGTGAGTTTTGTGAGCAATTTTTAAAGTGCGTGTTGCAGGCAAGAAATTTTTACCGTCCGAAAGGGTTTGGTTGGTGTTGTTGTTGTTGAGTGAAAATTGCAAAGGGCTGCACGCGGAATGTGCTGCTGCCTGAATGGATTTTCACCCTCGAGACGCCCATTCTGTCACTTCTCGACTGTCGAAAAGAAAATTTCTTCAAAAACATGAAAGCGCAAACCATTTTTCACGTCTGAGAACAAGAACAAGGGAGGGACGTCAGACAGAAGTGACACATGCACTGTCCAAGTTGTCCGTGCCTTGTCACTCAGTTTGACACAATTCTCAAATTGTCCACTTTTCGGGTTGGATCAAAATTCTGACCGACAAGCAGCAGAGATTTGGAGAACGTAAATTGCCTCCACACAAATACTTGGAGCGTGCACAGAAAAGAATTTGCACATATTTGCACCTTCAGACATGTTCTGGGTATGCATGCTTCTACTTCGTTCTTTCGCGACCTTTTCATTGTTCTGTACGCTTCTTTTGTTTCATTTGTAACCACTTACGGTCGAATCCTTCTTCTCGGAGATAGTTCTGGTCCTCTGTGTATCTCCTGCATCAAACAAGTAAAAAGACACGTGTCGGCAAAACAACAGGAGCTAATTACGAATCCCATGTCCAGTCTCCACAACAGCGTTGGGTCATTTTATTGGGAAAACGAAAGACAGGAACGCTTCTCAGTTTTTAGCCCAGAAATTGAATATCTGGGTAAGGTCCACGTCAGTGTTCAGAGAAAGTGGCATAATACGTCTCCAAACAAACAATTTGAGTTCAGAAGCTTTGTAAACCTCCAAGTGATGATGACTTTGTCAAACATTCTCAGAGGAGGATGCAGACAAATGGAGGAGTTCATCTTCACGGCGGGTAGTTCCCTTGAAAGTCCCTGCTCAGGCCAAGACAAGTTCCGTGCTGGTCAGTGTTTACATTTGACACCATCAGCTGAGCAGCAACCCGACCATGGAACACACCAATGTGACACCAGTGTCTGGTCATTGGCCACAATCTCCAGGTTGAGATGGAAAATGACCGCACTTGGGAGTGAGGGTCTCACCTGGATCTCTGGGTGCAGAAAAGCATCAAGGGAGACTTTGTCACTGTCAGTGCGTATTTACTCAGACGCGGTCTGTATTTAATGCATGTCAATATGTGACACGTCAATATTTAAGTGACATTTTTTACTCTATTCAACAAAGACCAGTTTTGTTCCACAATTACACGTGGAGGAGTAAATTCTTCCCGGCTTGCACCATTGTCTGGCCGTTTTCTTTGGACGCTAAAATGTGTGCCAGGAGCCTTTTGAAGTGAATCCACATGCAGCTGACGTGGCTTTGGGACACGGTTTCAAACATGCATCCATTGCTTGTCAACCAGCACTTCAGTACGTGTACCATATGGAAACACAAAACATGCAAACATGGAGAACCGGTCACTGGAATGCGAATCGGTGTCGGTGACTCTCCATAGATTTGCAACACACTCCATTCCGGCAGAGCTTTTCACAATGACCACAAGCGCTTTCAGTATTTCTTTCCTGAAACTTTTGCACACAGATGTGCTTCTTTTTCAGCCTCGACAAGGGGATGCCCTTCACGTTCCATTTTGGAACGGGACAAGTGATTCCCGGTTGGGATCAGGGTCTTCTACAGATGTGCGTCGGGGAGAAGCGGCGACTGACGGTACCGCCGCACTTGGCGTACGGAGAGCGTGGCGCCGGTGGGTATGACATCTCACGAATGGTCGGGCAGTTCGAAAGAAATTGTTTTTGCGCAGAACCTGACATCAATTTTCCAAAAGTGACCAGACATTCATGATTTTGGGCGTGATTGAACGGGTGCCCATTCGAGCGATTGAAAAGTGACCCGAACCAGAGAACCCGAATGTTCAAGTCACCGGGAGGTCCGTGTGCCTATTTTGTTTTCAAAACCTGAAATTCAGACGAGCTTCTGAAAAAAATGCGACGACGCGTCTTGCTTCGCAGGTGACAAGATTCCGCCGAACACGACGCTGCTGTTTGAGGTGGAGCTGGTGAACCTGCAAGATACTCCGCCCAACATGCCGCCCCCGCAGATGCCCTTCACTCCGCCCCCGATGCGCAACGTCTTCAAGGACATCGACACAAACGAAGACAAACAGCTCAGCAGGGAAGAGGTCAGAATCTGAAGTCAATGAGCAGGCGTCAAACATTCAAACATCCAAAGCGTTTATGCACGTGGATCTTGGATTCGTCGCGCACCTACAAATTTACTCGAGTTTAAATATTGAACAAACGTCGGACATGATTTGTTCAGTTAAGAGCCCCTGAATAAACACAACCAATGCACTGAGTCAGTTCTCCCAGGGCTGCATGCAGATGAACAAGGCGCATTGAAAATCCACGCACACTGGCGAACTCTGGTGTGCTTGCGGCCAGACAAGCTCAATCTTCTCTCACACGTTCCTTGTCTTCCAGGTTTCACTTTACCTTCGGAACAACGAAAAGTTCCAAGGAATTCCGTCCCCGCCAGAGAGTGAGCACAACAAGATGCTGGACGAAATCTTCAAGAACGAAGACGCCAACCAAGATGGCGTCATTTCATTTGATGAGTTCAAAGGCCCGAAGCACGACGAGCTTTAACAAAACTCCGTTTTTAGTGCTATTTTTCTGGAATGCACACGAGTTCTGTCAATCCAGCTGAGACAAAATTCTGCAAATCACCGAGTCAAGACACTCAGTTTTGTTTTCACATGACAAGGGATATTGGGAAGAGCATTCTCAAACAGAATCAACCACTGAATCTGGCACAACCAAACTTTGATGCAGGTTGAAGCGGACTTGAGGTGCATTCGTCCAAATCGCCAGAAATCATTCTCTTGCTTTGTCATAACAGAAAAGAACGAAAACCAATGTTGCTCCGCGCTTCACACGCAAACATCATTTGTCCCAAAATGGACAAACGCCGATCAAAACAATGTCGCCTTTTGAATCTCCCTTTTGACATGAAGCATCACTCAGCCTCAAACAAGTCATTTCATTGTACAGATCACGAGCATGTTTCCTCGAATCTCATGCCGCATTCGAAACTCAACCAAATGTGCAGTCTGACGCGTCACAATCTTTTATTTCATATTCTTCCCTGGTTCTACAGTCTCTTTTACCCTGCAACTACAAGTAGTCTACACGGATCAGAAAATGATATCGAGAATCAAACGGTGAAACACGGGCGCACAAGAATCGAGAATCTTTCTTCCCAGAGTTTGAAAGTTTTCATTTATCAGCTTCTGCATATTTTCTCAGAGACAATGAAAAAGTTGTGCGCCTTTGAAAACATTGTCACAGCACATAAATTTTCACATGAAACATTTGGAAATAAAATCAGAAAATATTGCTACTCAGTGTTTCGTCTTCGCAACCGTCACGAAGAAAGACACGACCAATTTTTCCTGAATAAGGTTGCCTTTCTCTTGCAAACTGCCGACTACGGTCTCGACTTGAGATCACAAGAGTGAACTTCGAACAAGCAATGCAGTCGTAACAAAATAGGGTTGACGCTGTGGAAACATTTTCTCGCACAGAACGTCACAAGGAATGTTTGTCTTCGACCAACCACAAAGGTAGTTCGACACAGAAAGGAAGAAAATATCTGTTATTGCAATCCAGGTTCGGAGATGATCACAGAACGTTTGTGTTCGCTTCATGTTCCCGGTGCAGGCCACAAATTTATGCAGACACACTAAAAGTAGCGATTTCAAGAAACACACGGGCACGTAAAAATTCACGTGCCAAGTTTTTCAATCACCGAGTTTTTCTGCAATGTTTTCTTGAATGCTTTTCTTCACAACCACCAAATTGAGAGAGAAGGAGGGCTCAATGACTAGCTCATGTTTACATACCATTCAGCACAACACATGATGCACGCACTTTCTATCTACGGTACCGAAGAAAATCCATCGTGCAAAGAAAATACAGTCAACCCCCATTAGAATACACTCTCTCACTGAAAAAAAAGTTGTGGTATTTTTGCTGCCTGGAAGTTTCTAGTGAACTGGTTCATTTTCACGTTCTGAATACGAGATGATGTTTGGTCAGAAAACGTCACTCATTTCAGCAACAAACGGCCCGAAGTGCACAAAGTGGTGCGTAGAAGTCAATGCACCCCAAAGTAAATTTCCATTTTGCACTCAACAAGATATTTTGCTTCAGAATAAGAACAGCACAGTTTCAGAGTTTCGGAATCGGAATCAGAACATGAACAGCGCGCAGAACACTCTGGCTTCAGCCCCCGATTCATAACAGAGCATCTCAACAGCACGCAAATCTTTCCAGCTACACCGGCGTAACAGTCACACATCCTGAACAAACAATTTTTAGAATGATACCTCCTCCAACTAAACCACGCTTTGTCTTCAAGAACGCGTTGAGAATAACGCGTGAGGATTCCACGACAACTTCGACACGAACTCGGTTCACCTCCTGTGTCCCTTTCCTGCACAAGCCCAGCATGCTTCTTCCTGCTGCGACCGCATGCTCTCAGTGCAGTCGTTACTGTGGAGACTGAGTTGTTCGTTCAATTGCTCTAGTATCCCATTTCAAGACCAGCTTCATCTTCCAGCAGACTGATGAATTTCGTGATTCTGTACGCTGGCTCAGTCTGCAAAGACGAAACAGAGGATGTTGAATCAAATGCAGGCAGTGAAATGTTTTCCTTCAGCTTGTGTCAGCTATGAATAAGGATGCCGCAGTGCGAAGGTTTTTGTGGAGCAAGACAGGAAACCTCTTTCAATCATCCTGCAGTCCTGTTTGTACTGACCTGTCTGGACATTTCCACGAGCATCATGAGCTTCTTGATTCCGATCCACAACCTGCAACACAAGTGACAAATTTCACTGCGTGAACAGGGCAATGCACCTCCATCACAGACTTGCGTTCACTTTGTTGTGAACTACTGCTCGTGTGGAGTGTGAATCTGAACAAAAACGTCTTTTTTCCAACGGGTAACTCGCTCAGAGTGTAAACTTATGAAAGCGTACTTCTTGCCGTCGACCTTCTTGGAGAGCTCGTGGATCTCGCCCTTGGTGAAGGCGTCGAGCTCGCTGACGGCCGACATGAGCTGGTCGGCCGTGCTGATGTTGGACACGTGCACGACGGTGCTGAAGGCGGACAGCATCTCCATCTCGCTGAGCACCTCCTGCCGCGACGTCGTCCCGATGATCAGCAGCCTCCGACCCTGCGCGACAACATGAGGCAACGGTAGTTTGTTTGGTTGAAGATGACTGCGGTGCCTCTGCACCCACTGCGTGGTACGGTGGGTCCCTCCCAATGATCGGTAAATTCAATGGCGCAGTCATAGGACTGTGACTGTGACCACTGATCCGCACGAATAAACATTCCCTTGACCTGGCTTTGGCGACAGTAGAGTCGCCTTGAAGAGATTCATGCAGCCTTCATGGCAGTGGTTCAGAATGTTGGAATACAAGGATGTTTTTTTCCCAAATTGCGCTGCTGGAAAGCAGGGGAAATCTCTGGAAACTGTCATGAGATGCGGGTTGTAAACCTTCCCTGAACCACATCCCACAGCAGAAGAGTGTCGCGAATGAAGGGGAACGTACCGGTGGGGGTAGTTTCTTGAGTAGCACCAGTAGAGCCTGTAGCACGAGGTTGGAGAAGCGCGGCCCGATCGGAACGTAGTCAAGCAGCCGCTCGATGTCGTCCAGAATCACACAACTCAGCGAAGACTTGTATGCGTCATCGAACACCTAAAGACACGACCATCACTCGTGAGTGACAAGACAGAAACAAAAGAAATTTCCAGGATTTGAACTGTTTCCATTGACAACCCCACACCCCCAGATTGAAATTATTGAACCTTCTAAAGCACAGAATTTTTGGTGACGATATTCGAAGAATACTGATTGATCAAACGTGAGGACATACAGAACTTCAGTGTCAACATCAGGAGGGATATGACACATCGTCACGCCGTGACTGACCTTTTTGATGGCGAGGCACTTGGCGGCCTCGTGGAACCCGACCATCGTCTCCGGGGAGCAGATCTTGAGGAACGGGAACTCGGAGTTGCGCGCGATGGACGCAGCGAGCGCCGTCTTCCCGCTGTTCGGGGGACCTGAGAACAGAAACGCGTTGACGTCAACTCAGCACTGCAGTGCACAATGAGGTTGGATGAAGGTTTGTCCTCTGGTGGGGCACAGACATTCACTGCGTTCCTCTGCAGGTTAACTGGCGTTGCTTCGCAAAGTCCACCTCGCGCCGACAACACACAGACTTGGGACCGTAGGCGTGCGGTGTTAACTCGTGATGTCACAGCAACCAATGTCAAACAGGCTGCGCGGTTGACAAGCCCACGCAGCAAGGCTCATGACTGTTGGTTTCAGGACGTGCTGAGGCATCGTGCTTCTCTCTCACCTGACAGGAGAATGGTGACTAGAGGCGTGCGCTCGCTGGTGCGCGCCTGGTTCACGGCGAGCTCCCCGTCCTCCATGATGTTGCGCACCGGCTCGCCCCACGTGATGATGCCGTTCGAGATGAACTTCTCGAGCTCCTCCACGCTCACACCGAACGCCTGAATGTCAAGGTCATACAATTCAGATGCATGTTGTGTTGAAATCCAGAATAAGTTCCAGCTCCACTGCGAAGAATGAACAAACTGCGTCCTTTTCACAGTGAGGCTCCCGGAGAAAATACAACTTTCCAAAGCACAAAGCTTTGGGCAAGGGTCAGTTACTCACCGGTTTCACGTCGTTGGCGAGGGCGTGCAGGAAGTCCGCCTGGGAGACCTGCAGCTTCTCCATAGCCTCGGGATCCACCTCCACCGTCGTCTCCGCCTGCAAGAACGGTGCAGTCAGTAGGGTGTCAAGCATGACGCGAAACGCCACGTGGCTTACGGGCACGGAGAGAAGGTGCGTGGGTTTGCGTTGAGCAACGTGAAATTCTTCGCAGAAACATGCGTCCATAACTTTCCAACCATGCCACCCACCATAAGTTCTACTCTTCGTGGGGGTAATCCACGCATGTCACGGCGCCTTGCCTCAAACTTCGTGCTCTAAACTGTAAGGCGACAGAAGCCTGTGTCTTACCTTTATCAGCCTGTTCATGGCTGTGGAAGTGGCTGCCCGCACCAAACCCTCGATCTCCGCTCCACTGAAGTTCTTGGTTTCCTTGGCGAGAACGCGAGGGTCGAAGTCTCGTGCCAGTTTGTTGTTGTCTGTCATCTTACTCGTGTGGATCTTGAGGATTTGCAATCGCCCATGCTCGTTTGGAAGACCTGAGATAGATTGTAACTTCACAGCACCCGTTTCTTACGCTTCCATTTTCCGCCAGACATTCGTGTTGTACACCCCTCGGGAAAGTTTGCCATCAGAGGAACAACAAGGTCAAATTCAAATTGTGGTGAACTCACGCCCCTCGTTGGATATCAAGTTTCCGAACAAACAAATGCGCAAAAGATATGGGTGAGCACGGCACTGAATCCATCCCTTGGTTTGAAACACTGAACTGAACCAAACGCCGCGTACCGATTTCCATCTGAACCTCGAGTCGACCCGGCCGCAGCAGCGCGTCGTCAATCATGTCCTTCCGGTTCGTCATGCCGATCACGAGGATGTTGTTGAGCTGGTCGACGCCGTCGATCTTGGACAGCAGTTGGTTCACCACCGTGTCGTGAACCGCCGTGCTCCCCGACTGCAAAACGCAACGTCACAGCCTTGACGTTCTCAACACCTGCCTTCTCAACGACTTCCTTCAGTTTACCTGTGCAATTCTTTTCAGATACTTGTTCACAACAACGTAGGATTCCCAGGCTTTACCACCATTCGCCCATGGTGGAGTGTCATACTTGTTGTTCTTTCCAACTCACAGCGATGAAAGTTGGTACTTACCACAGACCCTCTTGCTTTGCAGATGGCATCAATTTCATCGAATATGATGATGTGAAGACCACTGTTGGGACCCAGCTGAAACAAAATGCAGGAAAAACAACTGTACTTTTCCTTGTACCAACACAAAATGCTGCGAAAAGAATCGATTTGGGGCTGCGAGTGACCCGACATGTAACTCACCCGCTTCTCTTCCTCTTCTGCCTCCGCGAACAGCTTGCGGATGTTCGCCTCCGACTCGCCGACATACTTGTCCAGAATCTGCGGGCCGTTCACGATCTTCGGCTCCCGGGCATTCAACATCGTCCCGATTTGTCTTGCCATGAGAGTTTTGCCAGTTCCCGGTGGACCGAACAGCAAAATTCCGCGACAATGCTTCATGCCTGCAATCAAACTGAGTCTGATCACCGCATCCATGGCAGACTTCTGCCAACAAGGCTCAGAGGAAAGACTTGTCCTATGCATTGAAAGACCAGGAGATGGGGCTAGTTGCCAAGCAACCAGATCCACTCAGAACACAAGGCGAAAAGTCATCTAAAGGCTGCACGCACCGAGCTGCTGCACGACCTCTGGCGGGAAGACGCGGGACGCGAATGCGCGGCGGAAGATGGCGCTGAACTCGTTATCCAGGCCGCCGATACCCATCTTGTTGAAGTTCCAGTCAGGATTGATGATCGTCTGCTGTGATGCTTTGCTGCAAGGAGCAACACATCTCACATCAGTGAATGCACGAGTGACGTAAACCGAGTCCACACGTGAAGTGCTTGGCATGGAGGTGGGACAAAAGGATTCGGTCTAGTCTCTCAGTTGCACGAAACACAAATTCATTTCTCGTCACGCTCATTGGCTAACGCCCGAACGCGGGATGCACGTACGTCTTGGCCTTGCCGGTGAGGTTGAGCGGGGACTGCTGGTCAGCCTTCTCGAACACGACCGTCGTGTTGCCCGTCGTGACGCCGATCTTCGCCGCTTTCGACGTCGCTCCCTTCCCCGTGATCTCCATCACTGCAAGTTTGGCCGATTTCACCGTCAAGCTGAGTTGGCTTTCTTGATTCTCGAGCAGAAAACTGCTCTGGATATCCAGCACAATAGCGCCCCCTGGTGGCAGCTGAGTTCGTTCACTGACCTTCGAGCTCCTTGACCACGAGGGAGAGGACCTTTTTGTCTTCGAATGCGAAGACGAGCTGCTGCCCGACGGTGAATGCCTGCTTCGGGAACTGCATCAGAAACTCCATCGCCATCTTCTCCGTGTCATACGGGTCGGTGGTTGTGCTGCAAAAACACGAACAGGCTGTTGCAATTTCCTGTTCACAACACCTGTACAGTGAATCTTGATGAAAGCATTGCTGGCGTTGATGTTCGTCTTGTCCTGAAAACTTGCAAAATCCTGTGCTTCCAAGCTTGGCAAGCGGTATTGATGATTTTGAATTTCGGTGTGAGACTTCAGGCAAGACTTGCACATGAACGACCAGCCAAATTGGGTCGCGGGAGACGGTAAACACCCCATTGAGCTGTTCGTGATGTTGATGGCATTCCGCAGGATTGAACATTGAATTCTTTCATTGAACAGGGATCAGAAGCCAACATTGGCACATTTTGGAAAACCGCCACCACCTCCTGCGGATCCAAGAGAACCACGACTCCTCTGAACAGACCACCAGCTTCACTTGCGTCTACAGTGAGATTTTCCTCACCTTCACTGTCTCTGGACTGTGCATCATTGAACGAAGGGATGCGACTCACTTTCTCTTGGCGAGGAAGTCGGCCTCGAGCACGATGTTGGCGAGGTAGTCTCGGGACGGGTCGAAGTGGCGTGGCGCCACCTGCAGGTCCTGGTTCAGCGATAGCGACGCCCATTTCCGCTGCCAACGAAACCACGGCAACGGTGAATTGAGCGCCAAGACACGAGGGCTGTCGATCGTCATCAATCACAACGGCTTGTGATTCAATCCTCGTATTACGTGCGCCAAATGCACGAGAATTTGTGTGTTTTTTCGACAAGGTTTCTGCACCAACGCTTGGTTGTTAAGCTTGGAGAGCAAGGAACGTGTCACCTGAGAACATACCTGGAGTCACCGCAACACTCAATTAATTTCCGGAAAGCTAACACTCGCCTCCGTGAGTGTTAAGCCTGAAAGCCTCCTCACTGCAAATGCCGTTCTGTAAGTCGTGTCAACTCACCTGATAACTTGACAAGGTCTGTAAACATTTGTGCTTTAGAAGGAAGTGATTCACACGGGCACGTTGACGAATCAAGTCATTCTGGAGTTACCTTTGTGAACAGGAACCTTGCCCCGTCAGAACTGCAGCCGAGTCCTCAGGTCAGTTTCCCATCGAAGCGAAGGACTCAATTTGGTTCTTACCTGCGGCGCACTGAAGCCTATGGTGCCCGGTGTGAGACCGGAGTGCGTTTTGATGGTGAAGACAAACTGCCGGCCCGTCGAGCCGCTCGTCAGAGACACATGTCTGAAAACAACCACCGCCCCGGGTCAGCAGCAGTGAAGCTCCGGTGCCGCCAGAAGGGACAAGCGAGACTGCGACTTGTGACAGGTTCAGCACAGGAGGAAGGAATGCTGTAGTGCACAATCTTCTTCTGGATCAATTCCACGCTGATAGATTTCAGCAGTGCGTTTGTGACAGCAGTGAGACTTTCTGCCCAAACGCTGTGGGTTGCGACAGAGGAAATCAGTGGAAGTAGCCAGAATGAAATGAACATGCAGTCTGCAGAATCTCAGCTTGTCCCTCTGGGCACCGTTCAGCTGGAGGCAGGATCAGCACCTTCACACCGTGTATGATCCAGGGACCAGAAAAGGCTGCAGCGGGACCACGTGTTGGAAACATGCCAGCAACAGCACCCCAAAAGAAGCTGGACATTGCGGTCAGACATCTGTTTCACAAAAGATTTTGTTGGCTTTCTGAAATTGTTCTGATAATGTTATCCGAAAGCAAACACCGTCTGTTCAAACTGTTCGAGCAGCTTTTGAGGCGGTCCCAGGACAGCAAAGGGTGAAAACACTGATCGTGCATCCGCAACAGAAAACATAGTAGCGCAGTGTTTGGAGTCTCTACCTGAGGTGACGAGAATCCTATGGTCCCTGGGGTGACGGTCGGATGGGATCTCAATGTGAACACAAATTCCTTTCCTCCCCCGGGCCTCACTACGACATGTCTACAAGAACATAAAACAAGGACAACATGCAAAATTAAATTATCAAAACTGAAAATGAACTTCACTCACAGGGAAACGGCAAGAAGAGTACAAATCTATTTGCTATTGACAACGTACTTCACACGCATCAACACACCAGACGTTTCAATGTGAAAATCGAAGTTTTTTGTGGACGTCTACATCTGACTGCATGAGGCTCTCTACTTCGGAAAGAACCTTCATCACTTCACATTCACACAATGCAAACACGTCGCAGCACTGGCCACCCAACGCTCTCAGCGATTTGGCCCCTTTTCCGCTTCCATGAAGAATCACGATGGCCGCCACTGGATTTTCTGTCACTCTGGACTGCAATTCGACATGACTTCGACATCGATCTGCACACGTGTGAAACATGGTCTTTGAATGTTCGCGTGTACGCGTACAAATTCTGCCATCAGAGACGCGCTTAATTTCCCGGTAAATTTCTCCCTGTTTCCCAATATAGCCGTGCACTAATCAATGGTGAGCTCACCAAATAGATTCTTGCACGCACCACGCACATATTTTATGGGTGCAAATAGTCTCTCTGTGTTCAGTCCGTCTGAAGTGTTTTGACGCGAAGAGTTTGCCGGAACTACTCGGAACGACGACAGACGATGTTGGAAAGAATCTGTCGGTGTTCTGAACAAGAATGCCTCAAGATCCAAAGTGACACTGTTCCTTTGTTGTTACCCCAGTTCCCCTCCCACCTCACATCCCTACTGGTCGAGTGGTAGTGCACTGGCCCCGACTCCACGGCTCTGATTCCACGTCACACCGAGGCTTCGGGACTCACACCAACGAGGCTTTGGGAAATGAGCTTGATCTGTTGGGAGTCTGGTCAGGTGCAGATTGAGGTAACACCAAAGCATGTAGCGTGGTTACTCCCCAACGAATCACGAAAAGTGCTTCGAAGCAGCGGGTCCATAACTTGCGCCTGATTGGGGTCAGTAACCAACAGCCTGGGGTCTGAATTTGTGGTGAGGGAGATTCTCAAGTTGTATCCAATTTGAGAACTTTCAATTGGCAGCTGGGCAGGGCTTCAACTTGTGGTCAAACGGAGCGCACAAAGTTGAGACCTGGGGCTGACGTTATTGTTGTCTGCGAGGGGAACCCAAACACCCTGTCAAGGGTGGGGGTGGACGAAGGTCGTGCCAGCAATGCACGATCTCACGAGTTTGCTCTTTCACATTGTTTACACAGACTTGATGCAGGCAAATTTTGCAGTGGTTGCGCGACCAAAACAAGAGCGGTGAAACGAAAACGATCCAACGGCGGACCCACAACACACGTTGTGGTGCCGCTGTGACGTCGACTGAACATCTAATGCAAGCAACCTTTCAAAAACAACACACGATCGAAGCACAATTTGCTTCAAAGACGATGCTTGCGGTTCCTCGGGTGCAAACCAATACACGCAGGTGTCAGAAGCGAACGAGACAATGAGTTTTCCTCAAAGGCGACGAACGATCTTTTGTTAACGTTCGGGGGTGGAGTGGGAGTACTTGCTACCTGATCGAGCTCCAGTGTCTTTGTACATTTCTGACTTCATGCTCTGCACAAAACTAGCATTTCACACGTCTGAAGTGAAGAACCAGTTGGACTGCCGAATCAGGTACGCAAGAAAGCTTCAGCCAAAGCATGGAAGGGATAGATCTTCACAGCTGACATCTCATGAAAGTCTCCATAGTGTGGCGCTCCCGTGCGCTTTCTCCCAACATGATTTTCCACAGCAATTGGAGAAAACATCCATCCTCATCTCAAGGCCCCGACCTCTAACTTTGTGAACCTGCCGCCTGGAGGGCCTTGTGAATAATGTCCTCTTCGGAGAAAGCGACTCTGGCGCTGCTGAGGCCAATCATGGTTCCTTCAGCTCCGTTCAATTATACATTGCCTCCATCGAGGTCCCGTCCACTCCGCCTCAGCTGCTGTGTGCGCACAACGCTGAGAGGAGCTTGGTCACTGTGGATGCTCCGCAGCCGCTCGTCTCCCATGGCAAACAACGCGCAGTTTTGACTGATCATTGCGCCATTGATCAAGCGAGACCTTCGTGGGTGCGGAGTACAGATCAGCTTGAAATGGGACAATGTGAAGCTGTTGTGCGACTAAATTTGGAGCTGGACTCTACTGTGCGCTGGAGTGCACCGTTTCAGGGGATCTCGTTTCCAAAGCAGAGGGGCTTCGCTCGCCCACTAGAGCATCAAATCATCCTGAACCTTATCTGACAACGACCGGCGACTCCTGGGTGCACATATCGCTCGCACCTAATCTACCGCTCCACAAACGAGCGTGCTGAAAACAGAATACCAAATCAAAGCAAACGAAGTCAAAGCAGCTGGGCTGTCGTCACGTAAAGAAGGACGCCAGGGAAGATGCAGCACTGTCAGGTTTGCAGCAGGCAGTGCATTCGGCATGGTGCTGTTCGGAGAGCTTTACTTCTGCTCAACTTGGTCGGAACTATTTCACACAGCGCGCAAATCGCAAGAAACGAGCGTGTGTCACGGATGATCATCAACAAGGCTCAAACCTGAGCTCTGACTCTAAATTGCGACGACAACAAACAGCGAAAACTGTTCATCTGCGACAACCTCCTGTCGAGCGCTGCATCCTGTGAACGTGCGGTTTCAAAGGCAACAGATATGAAGCAAATTTGTAAAAGAGGATGTTTCAGACGGAAGTTCATTCTGCAGAAGTAGATGCACAGACAGCTCCAGAAATGCAGAAGCAGGTGTTTTGGGACGAGCAGATCTGACTCCCAACACACTTTCCCTGCACGTTTTAATTCATCCAGCAATGGGATCAAGTCAGGAAAGCACTGTTTCAAGCAGGCACGCAGCTCTCAACGTGAATCTGCTGTCAAAAAACACAGAAGGCTTCACGGCGCGAAAGCCTGATACACACTCAAAGGCAATTATGACAATCATATCGGGTCTCTCTTGTTGCGGCTGGCTGCCTTGTGTTTCAATATTTCAATGTTTGGGGGAAGAGGTATCTGGCAGGGAAGGAAGGACAGCATTGATCCGTGCTCGCCCGCCCGGTCCTTCTGAGCATGCTGCCAGCACGCCCGCAGCTCCTCATGCACCGCCATGTGAACGGCTTTGATTCACGTCGCCAAGCCAAACCGTGGTTCGATCAGCAAGGAAACGGAATCCTCAGGTCATTTCCAACAGTGGCGAAATCCTTGAAACTCAGGTCCGTTGGCAGATCCGTTCGACACAAAGTTTGTTGCTGCACGACTCCTTGCTGAAATGTTTCACAGGAAAGACAAGTCCAAGACATACGAGTAAACCTCTCACCGTGCACCATTTTGCACGTATGTCGCAACAAAATACCTCATTTGTGCACCAGTGAATCAATTCACATTCCTCTCACACGTACGAACACTTCAACAAAAAGAGACAGTGCATCCAGAGCGAAATCTGGCTGTTACGAAGATCAAGATGTATGTGTGCACTGCGTGCGAGGGAAACTTCACAGAACACATTTTCCTGTGGGAAATAGACTGACGCTGTTCCTGTTTTGTTGCAATAAGCTGCACTGCCATGTCTGTTGACATCATCTCAAGAAGAAGAAAGCACCGCGTGTCATGTTTTGCTTTCTTCAAATTTGCCACAATAGACCTGACTTTGCTTCTGCATGAACGCATAACATACTCGTACGAGTCCAAGTGACAAACGACTCATTCCCGGCAGATCTGCAGGAAATGCTTGAAAAAATCATTTGGGAACATGGTCTTCAGATGATGGATGGTCTCGTCTGAGGACGACGGGGCAGTCGTGTCTCTGCGAATGCCACTCGTTTATCTCCAAACAGCTGAAACCCTCGTCCATGAATAATTCAAATGCAGTCTCACTTCACAGGAACTAATTTGCTTTGGAGTAAAATTCAAATGCTATGCAGATACTGCACGTAGAATATGGTTTCTTCACAAGAAAGGTAAATGTGATTAGCTTGATGCAGCGCAGGTGTGGCAGTGTTCACAGCGTCCCATGGCAATTGGAGTCTGGCACGTTTGAATTTCCGAGGAGATTCTGAATCAGGACAGGTTGTCTCCAGCTGCAGAATCGTGTTCGGGTTATTTTAGTGGACCTGCATGGAGCTGAGAGAAAAGTGACAGAAATCCCTGCACCTTCTCTGAAAAGGAAACTCTCCACTCCATTTTTGAAGTGTTTTCATCGATCGAAGATCGATTTGAATTGCATGACAATTCAAAGTCCAATTCATTTGTGTTGCATCAATTCAAAAAGCATGGTTCATCAGTAGATGGATATCCCACAATGGTTTGACAACTACCCTGTGACTGACTGATGTTCCCAGTCAATCCACGTGAGCAAATAACGTCCAGGCAACTGGCTTCACTGTTCAATGCGAGGGAAGTCAGGGCTGAATGGAAGAGTCCTCATCAATGCTTCTCGTCTTGTTTGAGCTAGTTTAAGAGAACCAGAAAGACGAGCGGCCACTATTCATGCAGCTATCTCCTGTCTACCTCGCTGGGGTGTCATCCAGATGTGCATTGACAACAGTGTCAACATTATCTGGGGAATTCATTCCCCGGACGTGGAGTCCATTCTGTGAGTGATGGTCTGATTGAATGTTCAAATTTGTTGGAGCTGACCAAATACGAGAACAACCGAAGCCCACCATACAAACTGGCGTTCAGAACCACACAACTTATGTTTGCATCACAACCATTTGGACTGTACGACCCAGCCTTGCCTTTCCAACACGACAAACACTGTACTCCTTCCCTGACCAATTTTGAACACCATGCAGTTTGATTCAATAACACTTTCTTTCCTTTCACTGCCCTGGTGCTTTCCGCCAAGCTGGAGGAGCTGGCACAAGAGCGAAGTTTCTATTCCTTGTAAGTCAGGTGACGAGAATTCATTCGCAGACAAACTTGCAAAGCAAGCGGTATTGGGAAGGCTGCAAACGGCAGAAAGCAATTCGAAGCCGACCGCAAGGGAGCCTCTCCACTTATTTATGGGCGTGCTCAAATCGCTATTGACAAATGCATAAAACTTTTACGAATACCACTGCAGGCTGAACCCATGGGCATAATCCAGAAGAACAACATCATGAGATGTTCCACACAACATGAACATCTTGCTGGATAGGACTCGGAGACATTCCTGATGTATCACTGGTCTGCAAAAGGAAAACTGCCGTCGTTTATCATCTCAGTGTCTGCATGGTCGGATCACATGTTGTCTCGCAGGCAGAAGACCGTGGTTTAGTGTGCACATCTGACAGGGTTCTTCGCCGGGTGTCAAGCTAAAAAGGACAAACGAGCTGGTTAAGTGGGAGATGCCGTGATGACACCGACAATACATCTCTCTGCAGGTGCTCCAATTTCTAACGGTCCCTGGCTGTAGACCCACGCACGGCGTTTTGGGCAGCGTTGTGTAAAGAGTTACCCTTCCGGATGGACAATTTGACACACACGGCCTGATGGGACTGGAGACTTGTTGACTTTTATGGGAGTTTCTGGAGCTCAGAGAAAATTGGAAAGGAATGACTTCATTCCGTCCACATTCACACTTTATGAGATGTTCCTCAAGAAAACTGAACAATACTCCATCCGACACCTGGGGAACAACGTTGCATCCACATTCAACCTTTCTCCAACAAGCAAAGCTGCACACACTGTGTATCCTTGGTTTTTCTTCTGAGGCCATTGTGGCCTTGCGAAGCGGAGGAATCGTGAGGAAATCAAGGATGACAGGGACGAGCACCTCAAACACTGAAATCCTTTTGAGCCGGATGCTCTTTTGTCGTTGATGTGTGCAGGAAAAAGCATTTTTGGCAGTCAACAATGCATTTCAGACACAAGCAACTCATCCATTTGAACCCACAACAACATCCACCCAGGCCTTGTTGGATGGGAAAATAAACGAGCCACTTTGCAGACTGAGCTCTGTGGTTTGCGGTGAGGAATGCAATACCAGGCAGAACCACTGCTGGAAGGGAGTCCTCACAAGTTGAGTATCATTCAGCCAATGCAAATTGACTTGACCAGTTTGGTCTAATGCACTCACTGGCTCCCACTGTTCTGGACCAAGCCACAAATCACTCCGTCTGCTCTTTTCCCCTCTTCACTCTATGTACAGAACCACTGAGCTGCTGGACACGAGTACATCGCACAAAACAATCTTTCACTGAAGTGCTATACAGGAATCGCGGCAGCGGTTTATTTGGCGTTTATCGACCTTCGGTCCCACTGCAACCACAAGGCACTTCATGATGGAGCAATGAAACCTGGCTGAAGGAATCAAGGCCGTTCACTTTTATTACTTCGTTGCAGTGAGAAGCAATTCGGAGGTGGCCACTTCTTCAACATCAACGCAAACCAGCATTCTGGCTGTGCAGATTCTGCTTGTCACTTGAAGATTTTTTGTCGGTTACGTTGCAGGCATGAGCACCAGAGTTCTGCGTATTTTTAATGGTGTATGACGCCCAATCCTGACCGAAGGCATGAAGGGTCCTAAACATGCCACGCACAGGTGAACCTTCACAGCCACACAGCCAAGGCAACATGCCTGGATAACCCCTGGTCACTGAGAAGCACGTGAATGAGATTTTATGTGATGTCATTGGATCTGGACGCGACTGAAGCTGTTCAGCCGATACCTCGGCAGTCACGAAAATCCTCCACTCACGTAACTGCCATTTATTTTGGAGACTACATGCAATGCAGGACTGAGCCGCATGCAGAATTTTCCGCTGCATTAGGCACATTCTTTCACACAAATTACAAAACCCAAGTTTCCCAAGTTTTTATAATGGCAGCACGCGTTTAGCGACTGCAGACAAAATTGGTTCATGTGGATCGTTCCCTCAAGACTCCTTCATTCACATTCAATGACATTCTCCAAACAAACAGCAGAGTCTGATCACTGCAGCTCATCAATATGCAGGATCCATAATGTGCAGAATGGACATTTTTGTCATTGTTGCATCCGCAATGACAAACGAACGTCTGTTCCTGGCTTCTTTGTCAGTCAGTCCAGAGTGCTTTCTCCTTTGTACATTTTTCATAGCAAACAACACTACGAACGAAGAAGGTATGGTGTCTCACCGACGTGAGAAAGAGTGACGATCACTACCTTTCTCAAACACGCATAACCGACATCACAAATATGATTTCTTGCTGCGAAATCATCGATTACCCTCCGCCACTGAATTCGTTTTCCACCACAATGCTTCGTTCCCCGAGACTGAATTCCCCTCCTCACCCACAGAGCGCCTTCCGTGAGCTGCTTTCATTCTGGGCACAGCAGAAAACTCAATTCGTCCCCCACAATACCCAGCTGCGAAATGTGCGATAAATTTGTCGTGGCAACACTGATCGCTTCCATTTTGCTTTCAGTTTGTCAGGGCGAAAAGCCAAATTTCCTGGTGCCTTTTAAAATCTCTCTGGCTTCAGTGTCTTGTTTCTACAAGCTTCCCTGTTCACCGGAGGTGAAACGTGGTGGGTCGATCCATTACCTCGACTCATTTTCCTTTGTGCACGGAACAGAGCTACTTGCATTGATATTTTACATGAAATCAATGAAAACCAGCCCCGCAGCACAGGAAGATGACTTTGGATGATACAACGTAATGAGCCTTCACGCAGCTGGTCGCTAAGACAAATAATCTCTTCATCTGTTGGAATCTGTTCTGACAGCTTCCCTTGGGTGTCTGTTCCCCAAAGGACAAGACTCCAGCACCTCAGTCTGAGTGTGTGGGTTGCTCAATTTGTTCATCTGTCAGTCTGGTCTATTCGCCTCAAGTTGAAGCTCTGTCCCCGTGCCGTGTTCTTTCCAAATAGGCTTTGCAAGTCGAATCAGTGTGCGCATGAGCTCTGCAATTTCTGTGAACAAAACATGTGAACCTTTGGAGGAACAAGGAGCAACATCACAACCCCTGACCCTCCAAAAATGAACTGACCGCCCCAATTTGCGCCGCAGGCACATCTCAGAACTTCATTGGAGTTGGGAGTTCAACCCTCATCTCGTTTGTAAGTGGATCACAACCAGGAAGGTGTGCTCATTTGTTGTGGCCAATCACGAACAATGGGTCCCCCAAGGTCCCTAATCTGATACGTCCTCATCTGAAACACTCCCGGTTGTGTGGAGAAGCATGCCCAACTGTCACTCACAAACCTCACATTTAAAGGTCAGTGTTCAATCAATTCCTTCTTTCAAGAAAAAGATAATTGTTGCCAAGAATATTCTGCTGACAATGGCTCAATGACACTCAGCAGACTGCAAAAAGAATTTGCTGTTTTCACACAAGGAACCTTCCGTCTGAAGACGCTTGTTCCAGAAATCTGTGTTTCCCATCCCTGTTGGACCCGGAGGAGTGAGCCAACATGCATATGACATTCTGCAAAAGTGGAGGAAGATTCTGAACACCTGCACCCTTCTCACACAGCTGGAGTGAAGCACAAACAGCACGACAATCATGCAATAACCTGCTCTCCGTGAATTGCCACAGACGATGCACTTCCCAAAGGGCGCAACAGTAGAACCCGTTGTCCTGATCGGAATCTTGGAGCTGAGAAAAGACACCTCCCAGCCACGCAATGGGTCCATTGAATCACTTCCACGACAGCCAAATATACAGTGATGTTAATTAAGGCTCCAAAAGCGACGCGCTTCACAACGAGCTCAATGGGCTCGTTATTCTCCTTCGTGTAACAGAATTAAGAAGCTTCAAACACTTTGGGACGCGACGTTCCCAGACTCAGATTGGTAGGCAGAGCAGGTCTGGCTGCTCCGTCACAACGATCAAAGCCACTGCAGTTTCATCCGTTCCGCACACAGACTCTAACGCTAGCAGCCGTTGGTGACAAGACACAGTGGTTTCTCGATGGATTCCCTTGAGGAATTCAGTGTTGTCTGAAACAGCCAATCCACTCGGAGGACATGTTTCATGGAATCACCCATTTTCCACTGGGACTGCCTTGACCTCATTTGTACTCTCATTTAAAATCCAATACAACTACAGCTGGGTGATCATGATGAATCCGCGGTGGCCATGCGCAATCCAGCTTCGCGTTGTGGTGCTATTGACCACTGATTCTGTCCTTGATCGACTGAAAGCCAGGAACGCTCCACCTGTCATCATAAAGTAGAACATCAAAAGACCACATGATGCGGTTTGGTGAACCAAAAGGCCTCTTGCTTTCACCATCGCCTTCGTTTCAGAAATTGGAAGGGGATGGTGCCCCCAGGGTTGGTAGTTCAGACGGAAATGCCTGTTCGGCTCAAAAATTCCTGTCGTTGCTGAATGAAACTGGCTTCTGGGTCCAAAACAGCTGTATCCTGAAACAATCACCACAAAGACCATCATCATCAAGCTAATTTTCCTGGGCGCAGCTTCGCAAACTACGTACGTAAGTCATTTTCGGTGATAAAACAGTCATGAAACGCACACCTCAGGACTCGGAATGGAAGCTGTCTTTATGCAGTGTAAGAAGCTAAGCTTCTCCTTTCAAAGGGGAGGAAAATTTTCCCATTTGTGGGGACTGCTGAGAACCCAGGTCCCAGTGTAGGGACGCAAGTCCTCCCGCTCTCCTTCTGCATCGCTGTTTCTGAGACACGTACGGATTCTGATATGATTTGCCTGGTCCACTACACCAGGTCTTCGATGATACACCTTGGAAAGACTTCACTGGTGATGGCTTTGTGACCTTGAGAAACAGGTCTGAAACTTGCGCCCTTTGCTCCCTGTCTGAGAGGGAGGAGGGTGGGTGATAAAATTCCACGTCTTGTCTCTTCAGAGACCAAGCCTGACCGATTGCTGCAGTTCTGACGAAAAAGGAGATTCTTTCTTTTTCTCTTCAGGTGATCAGATGCGACAAGGTTTTTTGCAGGCAAATTTGGAATCACTCCGGAACATCCTTTCAATGTGCGATTGCTTTCAAGAAGCCCGCAGAAAATTTCACTTGAATTCAGTGGGTCCCCTTGAATTGCTGATGTCGAGTGAAGGGTTCAAGTAGTAATCTCTGGGGAAATGACTCCTGCCGATAAAGAAAACAAAGTAAAGCAGCTCTCGGTCTTTGGGACCACACACCCATTGAAAATCCTTGTACAGGTAGCGGTGTTCGTGTCTGAACAAGAACGCCAAGCAGTGTTGCCACGCGCCGAGCCAGCCCGCATGTGCACGAAAAGACATGTTGACTTTTGTTTTCACAACGTTTGGAAAATTTGTTTCTGGGTGTGTGCCACTCCACATTCTGGTGTGGAAACTGCCGTGTGGGACAGGCTCTGGCCTTTGAAAAAATTTGCACCCAGAACGGGTATAACACACCATTCATAAAAGCTTCTCAGTCTGCACACCACCTATTCATTGAGTTAAGCGTCAGCATTAGCGACGCTGTAGCTTCAATTAGCTGCATCAAGAATCCAGGGAGCAGCTCCAGACCCGACGAGCCTTTCAAATGAGCAGCGACTCTTCAGCTCTTCTCTTCTTAGAAGTTTTCCTGATGTTTCTGAAGAATTACTACGTATCATGTCCTGATCAGACGAAAACAAAATTTTCTCCTTCACTCTAAGGCAAAGTCCAGAGAAACTTCAGGCTCGTATTCGCCGTCCACAGACAACGTTCATTGCAAACGTCAAGACAGACCCAAAGACTGCATCAGCATCACAGGGCTTCAGACGTCGCCGAGCCTATTCACGCCAACACAACACAGAAACCTTTGCAACGCCCAACGCTTTCCTTGGGCTATAATGCATGTGACAACTACAGCAAAAGCTTTGGAATAATGGCTTGAGCACAAGGCATGACACAACCACTCTCATTCAGTTAATGGAGAGCAGTTGATTTATCCTAATGACACTAAAATCTACGGTTTACACACGACCAGAAACAGCTTCAAGCAACAAAACAGATACAAACGCTCAATAATTCAAGAGTGTCAAACGAAGCAAACTTCGTTTCAACCAGTCACGTCACGTACAGCCCCAAGCTGAACATTGAACACGGCAAGTGAAATCTGCGCAAACCCATCTCTATGTGGGAACCGCCCAACAAATTAGAAACAGGGTTTCAGTTGAAATTTTACCATTCCAGTCGCCATTGGTGGAAAAGACCAACCACTGGGTTCTGAACAGTGTGCCCCAGAGACTGACGGGGGAAGTCGAAACAGCAATTTCTCCGTGAATAACGCAATGCTCATATGCTCTCAATGCCTTCAACACCAAACTTTGAAGTATTTTTTGTGTGTAAAACAGACGAAATCTGGAGGCAACTGTCTTTTTAGCTGTTGGCTGCCTGTCCAGTCTGCTGGAGCTGGGAGACCAAAGTCAAAATCAACCAGAGTTCTCCAATTGCGCTCACGGAGGTGGTTTGCCTCAGACTGCCTGAAGAGCTTTTGCCACCTCAGTAAAACACTGAAAGGTCAATCTGCACACGGCAAACCTGTTTGGTCTTGCGTGGCGGTTGCAAGAAGCGCCACTCTGGATCTGGTTTCATCATCACATTCGGTGAAGATAAGGGCAACACAACTGATGGTCCTTGGATTCTTTGAAACCCTATTTCATTGCAACGCTGTTGCTCTGCTTGTAAGATGCGATCTTCCATACAAAGGGACGCCAAGCAGATCCATTGCAAGTTCGGCCTGTGGTGGTGTCATTGAAGCAGCTTGCTGGACAATTTGATGTAATCAAGTCACTGCAGACGGAAATAACTCTGACCGACGCGTGCCGGTTCTTATCCCACACATAAATTCTCCCGAGCTTTCAATTAGCCAGGAACAAACAAGCAATCCATGCGTCCTGCAGAGGACGGAGATCGACCAACGATGGAGAATGACAATCGTGCCTGGAACACAGCGATCAGTCGCAAAGTGCAGCCCTACGAGGTAGAATCAAAGTATTCTGACAGTTAACATGGTTTCAGCGACACCGTTTGGTCACAGTTGAGCGCACTTGAATAATGACAAACAAAGGACCTGACTAATTTGGTCAATCGGTCGCACACCGCAGAGATTAAGGTAACTGTCAGGATACTTTGATTCTGCCTCGTATTGTGACCCTCAATCCACACTGCGTGCATCAACGCATGAACACGGCTCCGTGTTTAAGCACGCATGATGCACCGTGTTTAGTTCTGTTCACACTGCGTGCGTAGCCATGTGCGCTTGTTTGGGTGCGCGACGTTGGAACTGATGTCACAGATTTTTTCGATGTGTCTCTCCCCATTCCCTGTCGACCATTTTGTAAAGTAGTAAGAAGCACGTGCAGATTTCTATTTTCAACAAACACTTCAACATGCCAAAAGTAAATGACAAATTACCATACGAAGAACCTGCCAAATTTGATGAAGAGCTTTTCTGCGCATCAATAGAAGCC
>JAAUXT010065725.1_pt1 | contig 73179 bp, 89 predicted proteins | sample 7278171 | NCBI WGS metagenome assembly JAAUXT01 (sample SAMN14350112, study PRJNA611818) | marine sediment metagenome | isolation source: surface marine sediment (1.8m) | place: French Polynesia: Moorea | collected 2018-08
AATAAAATTTTTCCAACTTGGACAGGACATTAAAAGTTTACATTTTCATGCTTGCAATTGTTTTTTGAGAAACATAAGACCATGCACACATTCTTTGACACACACAAGTGCTGTCCTGCTGATGTACGCTGCGCGCGGCTGATTCTCCACTTGAAAGTCTAGTTGTCGTTGAAGTTTAATTACCATATGAAGAGCACAGCAGTTTAGATTTCATCTCGTCTCATTGCGAGATTTGTTTGCTCAGAATTACTGTTTTTCTTTGCCTATTTGGGGTGTGCCAAGCAGAATGAAAGGGCCTCCCATGCTGTCCGTGTAATCCATCTCTATCTGGCGAATTTCCCTGCATGTCCCCCTGAATGGAGCATAAATATTTAAACTGGTTCAGCTTGGGCTTCATATTGTGCAATTGCATTTATCACTTTCGTAGAAATTGCCGTTGAAAGAACAAGTTCTTGCAGTGTACCAACATTTGACTAACATGTTTCAAGGCAAGTGAATTGACTTCTCAGTCAACAAACATCAGGGATGATATTGAGGGGATTCAAAGTGACGGAACCGCCCATGTTCGGCTGTTAGAACCTTCGCTTCTTGTGGTGTGCTCAGCAAAAGCATCAGCGCGATGAGTTATGTGGTTTAGTACTTTGTGTTGCGTCTGCATGAGAATTAAATATTCATGAAATAATGCTGAACTTCCATGTAAAGAATGCCAATCATTTTCCTCTGACACTCAACGGAAAACACAATCGCAAGAAACAATTCAATATGGTTTCAGTATCGTGCAAACCACAGCCTGTAAGGACCACTTGGCAGCTTGGTATTAATGAAAGCGATAGAAATCTAGCGCGGGATGATGATTAAACTTAGACGGTCAGGTTTCATGTGGAAATGCAATGGAGCGATCTGTCAGTGTCGGGCGATCAATAGCGGCGGAGGCTCGCCGTGTTATCAGCCCCCTGACCTTGAGAGGAAGTGGCTCCTTTATTGCCGGGATCTGCTTGTACTTGTCTCTAATTTGTCGCTCTTGCTGCAATTAATTAAATTCTGAGCATTATTGGGTCCTTTGGCAAAGTGTACCTCAAACAGGAGCCAGCATCGGCAACAACATTTGACCTGGGTTGTGCAGGAAATTGGTTGAAACGTAGCCCTAGAAACTCAGGCAAGAATGTAGCTCTGGTAATCGTTCGAGGCCTTGGAAGTTTTCAGCAATTGGAGGAAACAAGGCCAACCGTATAGCTGCAAAAATATTGATCACAATCTCCAGTACCCACTTTCCGTGAAAATGTAACAAGAAAATTGGTCCGAATCAATCCGGTGATAAGTGGTACCAGAGAGGTAAAATAGGCATCACGCAATTTGATAATGATATTTATTGACTGCACACAGTAGCAGAGATATTCGTGAGTCGAAATGATTACGAGAACCTTGAGAATGACCCAGTCAAACGTGAAACTGAAAACCCGTTGTTCTGGAACTGAAAGCATGAAGGATTTCGTATGCCACAAGATTTCCCAAGTTAAACAGACGCTGGACAAGACTCCCACATCAGCAAACAAGCTCCCCTGGACAAAGGCTCCATTTATCGACGGTGATGAATCATGTGATTGTCTCAATGAAAGGCGTAGTATATTGATTCTCACAGGAAGGTAAATGACACAGGAGGAGGTGTCCACTGATTGGCAAATGGCGCGTCTCTCTGCAGGGGCCGATGAGAGGATATGATCAAGAAGCGCCGGCTACACGTCGTTCCATTAATCAGCTCCAGGTAAAGAGATGGTCAAACACGGGTGAAACAGGCCCACGTGACCCGATATTGACCCATTCATTACAAGCACCTTCCAATTAGTGCTCATTAGAGCTACAAATTGGCCACGCTCGAGTAAAAGTTCTCTGTAAAAGGCGTGCCTTGTAACTGGGCACCATTTGCTATTGAAAAGGTTCTGCAGCTGTAATCCGTTTTCATTAGGTGAAATATTGGCATGTTAGCCTTTGATGAGGCGCTGGGTTGGGGATGGTGATTTGTTTCTGCAGAGAGATTTTTCTAGCGCAGCGACATCAATTTGGCATTTGAATAGCCCACGTTTAGAGGACACAAATTTCACCTCGGGAAATGCCATTCTGCATGTACTCGACATGAACCACGTCAGTCGTGTTGATGGGTCTTTGCCCACGATCATGAATGGTTCAACTGGGAGTGAATCTGCTGAAGGCACGTGAATAGGCAGCTTCCTCTTGCTGCATTAATTGGCGTGATAGACGCGCATAGTTTCGCAGTGATGTGCATGTTGGACACTTGGCAACGGGCGACATATGAAAAGCCCGTAACGAGTCAAGAGTCTTGCTTGGCGGACACTGTAACAATGTAGGAGCCGTCAGTGTTACAGTGATAGATTAATGTAGTGGAAGCCAGTCAATCACCCGGCGTGCTGCTGCGTGTGGCCTGGGGACAATGTCCAAATTGAGCGACCATGCAGCTGTGCGTCTCTCGGCTTCTGCTGGAAAACTGTGGCACACTTGGAGACAGATCGACTGCAGCACTCCAGTTTTTGAAAAATCATAGGAAGTCCAACAAAGGTAGAATTTTCAATTTTGACCGTGAAGACCTTACAGAATTTGAGTTGCCGTCCGCAGTTGCACCTCCTCGGCGCACGAGATGATCCCTTGAGTCTGAAGACAGATAAATCTTCGTGTCTGATGCGGATTTCTTGGGAAAGGCAAAAGGATCTCAGATGCAAGGTTTTCGCTTCAGAAGTGCTGGTCGCCCGCCTTTATGAATGTGCAGCTCCAGTGTGGGGGTCATGGTCACCTTTCTTTCGCGCTCTGCGTTCGTGATCCTCCTTTTATCATTGGGTATTGGTTTCGTTTGCACAGTCTCAAGATGATAAAGCCAATCCCGATTTATGTTTGTCCAAACAAGAGCATCCACCACTTCTTTCAAGTTCCATTGAAAAGAGTGGGAAAGCGCAGAATGAATCAGAACTGCGCTTTTGTCACGGGAGTTTCAGAAGCAATAATGCAGATAAAAGGCACGCCATTTGTGTGTCGCGCCATACCAAGTTGAGTTGGACTGGGCGCGCTTTGGTAGGTCAATAAGCGAAAATCAGCTTCGCAATCAGAGCCGACAGGAGAAAGGCTTTGTTCGAATCAACTGACATCACGCTCCATGATCAATCGCGGGTGGATGGGCGGAGAGGGTGGCAGTCGAGTTTAGACAGAAACTGATAATGTCAGGCTTGAGAAAGAGATCTGATCATTCTCTCGTTCGACCTCGGTATCTCGACTCCCAGGGCTCAGTCAGCTCTGAGCGAATTGCAAGCTTTGGATGTCCTTGCACATGCAGTGCACTCTCCTATTCAGAAGTCTACAGTCTAGCGCCTTGGGCGAGACCATTGTTTATCCAACGCCATTGTGAAGTGCGAGGTGGCCGTTACTAATTGACCAAATATTGATGCGAGTGGATTGTATTGAAACGACATTGACCGACATCTCCCGGACAAAAAAAGTTATCTGAAATCATTGGAGTCAAACTTGTAATCGCATTGGATTGTGAGCTGCAATACATTCGGGGCGAGACCCCTCATTCTTTCAGATGGTCCTTGTGGATTGATTGTCGACTCTGTAGAGGAAGGATCAATGGTGATTTAGGGTATTAAGGTCTATGTCAACAGCGCAGAATGATTGCTGGTATCAGGGACAAGCCTCTCGCAGGCGCAAGGCTGCTCTCTCTGTATCGGGCATTCCCATAACTGACATGTGGCTTTTCTCAGCCTTCATTTACTCCGCGTACTCTTATCCCCTATTTGGGCGCAATGTCCCCCGATTTATGGCCGAAAGTCCCTCTAAAATATGCAGTCGTTGACAAACGAGAGGTCGGCCGTTGTGTCGTGTCTTGGACGTTGCAGACGATGCACGCGCCGTCATCCTCCGGTGGGGAACTCATCATGATTCTGAGGAATATTTGTCATCAGCAATGTGTCTCAATCAGTTATGTTGTGTTTGCACCTTTGGCTAACTCGGAGATGTATCGCTGATTTCTTTTGTGATGTATTGGGTTGTTGTGGGGACGTTTTAATGGTTAGTAAACCGCGTGTCGCTGTTCCTCTGACGCAGAAGCGAATCTCCTTGTTTGGGCTGACATGTCTGCTGTTTGTTCTCGCTAAACATTTGTAATTGATGCATTAGAGGGACGAATCAACAGTAGCAGAATTAATGTTTCTGTTGGCCAATAACAAGCACAAATCATGTTGTGTGAGCAAGCAGGCCTGTTTACTTGAGGACAAGATTCCAGCAGTCATAAAAAGTAATCCGTCACACTGTAGGCAGTCGAAAAGATACAAGCCGGAAACCTTGTGAACGTTCAGACCAGGGACGATCTCTCAATTCCCTGGGTGAACAAAGAACAAACATTTGGTACGGTGATATTTGGCTTGAAAAAAAACCCGGGGGGGGGGCAGTGGTCGTTCGGTGAGCACGCCGTGGTCGAAATGATGATACGATTATGTAACCATGCTGCTTTTCCTGTAAGGTCCGAGTCCAGGAGGGGAATCGTGTTATGCAACTGCTGTCTGGTCGAGTTAACCTGTCTGAGCCGTCGCCGCAATTGTGTCCAAAAGGCGAGAGGTCTTCTCTCGTCCGGCGGACACCAGCTGCGTCCCGCGGAGTCGAAAGAGAAGGTTCTTGAACACGCTGATATTTTGTCTGGTTCCTGGTGGAAGCTACAGGGTGTGAAAAACTTTGCCTGTGTGGTGGCAAAACAAGAATGCTGGTTGAACTTTCCCGTCGTTTGTGATTCTCAAGTCGCGTTGGTGTTCCAGGATGAGCGCTCGGTTTGTGCTGCAGGTGAGTATTGACGCCGACCCAGATATTAGCGCTCTGATCAACCCGATAATGGCCCCCGGATCTGGTCAGGCGTCTGGGTGAGATCCTGAAGATATTTCCGTACCTGATGTAAAGCCTGCGGCCACAAAGATAACACTTGCCGTTTTAGAGGGAAACGAGCCTTGTGTGGCTCTCGCTTTTGTGCTTTCATGTGGCCCCATGTAGGTAAGGCAGACATTTCATTAAAATTGCATGAGCGTGGTCCCCTGGGCAGAGATTAACAAAATGTAAGGAGCAGGTGGAATAAGATACAGTCAACAGTAAAACAATGAGATCTGGCAGGTCGTGTGTGTATTTGTATTTCTTGCTAATTAAGATCCACACGCACAAGTCTCATTAAACCTGCCTTCATAAAATGCGTTATGAAAGTTGGCTTATTGTCACTCGCATCAGAAGCAGTCTTTACGCATTCACGCGATCTGCCTGCGTGTTTGTATCCGCACAAAGTGCAGTGTGCATCAGTATCTGAAACAGTTTCAGCCCTTTCATGGGTGCTCCCTGCACATGTGTACCACAGGTGAGACCTACGGTTCATGCGCCTTTTCTACCCACTCGCAGCACGGTGGACCTGTGAGGACTAAGCGGGCGTATGAGGCAGTGCCAGCTTTAATCAAGGCAGGGGCGTCTTAGACGGTTGCTCGCCTGCTTTAATTACAGAGCGCCGGCGTCGCTGCATCGCAAGTAATTATGCATGGAGATCGTGGAGTGTGGGATCTCATTAGTTTCAGATTACATCTTTTCATCCTGAGCCGGAGCCTCCAGTTGAAGGATTTCTAGCAGGTGGAAGAACGTGTGCTGAACGTTTCGCTCGTGTTTTTGTTTCTTGGGTATTGATACTACTTCCAAGACGAATTCCCATTTCCTTGGAAAGAGCCCGAGAAGATTGCCCAGGCACGACTCTGGAATGTTTTCTGGTGCAGCATCAGCTGCTTAATGCAAATTGGGTCGGCGTCGATTCTCATTGGCATCGTCAGGACATTGGTCCTTTTCGTTCAACAAGGATTTCCAAAGCGCCCTCAAAGCATTCTGATTTTGGCATGAAGTCTAAAATTTGACTTTGCAGCGAACCCTTCGTGCACCGACGGAGATGCTAATCGGCTGATTCTGCTCATTTTGAGAAAATGTAGGGATTCCTTCGTTGTCGTGAGGCGAAACAAAGCGCGCTTCGGCATCGACAAGCGAGCAATATGTCCTTGTGCGTGTCGTGTTGCAAGCAATATCATATTCGTTTTGAACTTGAGTACACCACCATTGCAAGGTCCTTGTGTAAAAGTTCTTCGTACGGGAGAAGCTACTTTCTTGTGCGCAGTTTCCTTTGTAAAACTAAATTGAAATCCATACTGCAGTTTCTGCAGCTCCGAGCGCCTTTGTGCACGTTCTTTTACAAAGGTGCTTGAACGAGAAGACTCGACGAAAGAAAGTGTTGCTCATGTTGACGGGGAATCTTTGCGTGAAGCTAAGATACCAGTGCTGATCTGCAGTGGTTGTCAGAAATTGGTGTTTCATGCTGTCTTTGAGAACTGAGAAAAATCTTCGTTGCGAAAAAATTGCCAACTTTTTTGTCTTCTGGAGGAGAACTTAATTTGATGAAAATGAAACCAACTTGAGAGATTGAAATTTTCAGGAAGTACAGTTCTTTCGTTTCACGATGTGAAGACGCAGAGATGAAGGATGAACGACTGTACTTGGACAATTACGCACTCGTAGATCAACCATATTTTCCGGTTGAAAATTCTCGTTTGTGATCAGGTTTGTCCATCACACCGTACCTTTCGCAACGGTGGTGTTTCAACAGTTTCTTTTTGATGAGATCCGGGACAACTTTGATTAACGGCCACCGCCATTGTCATCGCAGTGAATACTCGAGTAAAAGTATCTGTATTTGATTACAAGAAGAATAGGAATTGCATTTCGTGCAGATAGAAGAAGCTATTTCTTTGAGAAGGGAAAAGAGGCAGCAGGAATATCATGTGTGTAATCAGCCAGAAACACTGATATTCACAATACTGTTGAGCGGCCACTGCATCCTGTCTGCCTCATACTGCGCCATTCTCCATTCGCAGAGAAATCAGCAGTCGATCCAAGGGCACCTTTGGTCCTCCTTCATCTTCAAACGGACCACTGTGCGCATATTGCCGCTTGTGTTGCCGGTTTTGATCCCAGAGATTTCGCATCGGTGTTTTTTTCGTGCCTTGATGAAAGTGAGCACGCACGCATGTTGTGTTGAATACAGTGTCTGTCGTTGCCACAACAGATATGCAAGCGTAACTCCAAGCACATCAGAGGAAGAGTTTGTTTTCAGGCCTCAAAGCCCGTGAGCCTCTCACTCACCTGTGTATCTTTTCAGTGCGTATGAAATGCATATGGGCGTGTTCCATTTCTCTCGCGCTTGCATTTGTTGCGCGTGCTACAAGCTACCCGCATGTGCATATGACACAGATATGTGAACAAAGCTTCATCAGTTCACAGTTTCCCTTTATGGTGCCGCGCTTGAAACTCACCCCGCGCGTTTGACAGCGGTTTATTGCTTCTGACAGGGGATGACTGGTGTAGGTATTGCCCTGTGTCTCGGCCGACCTGCGATCCATCACTCGCGATGGAGATTGATCTAACATCTCCCGGGGCAGGAGGCCACCTTCACCGACTGCGTGGTCACTACATGCAGCAGACCCCTGTATGGAAATCAGAACAGCGCTTATTTACGACCACTGTCATGCGGCTATTAATCACGGTGTTGAGAGGCGTGTTCGCAGCGTCCGATGCACTGGGGACTCGGAGCAACGCGGGGCTGTGGAAGCGAGGGTCCTCTGCCGATGAACAACAATTTCCTTTTCTGTCAACCGGGGATTCCTTTGGGTTGCTGTCAAATGCATGAGGTAATGGCTTCCACGAAGTACAAGAAGCTTGGCTGACATTGCTCGCTCTGGCCTGTGCCTTTTTTGGTGTGGCTCTTTCAACAGGGCAGAGCAGCAGGGCTCTCGGCAATTTCTGGATGAAGCACTGTCTGCCGAGTTGAAGCTGAAAGTGCCCATTTTTTGAGCACCACACCCCTCGGGCTTGGGGATGAGGCCGCTGTGCGGATGTGTGTTTTGACTCGTGTGTGGCGTCGCAATCAGCGAGTCGGGGTGAGCGGACGCGCGTTAGTCGGATGGATGCGCCGCGTGCAGCGGCGTGGAAGACTCATCAGCTAATCTCGTGCGCGCCAGCGCCGCAATGACCTGCGCGCCAGTGTGTGTACATACGAAGCGGCGTATCGTTGTTTGGTCTTCTGGTTTCGTGCAAGGGGCAGCACACGTACTGATTTGAGTCTGAGCAAACGAACATCCTCAGATATCTTGTGAAAAGCCCATCGTCTGTGCTGGGGAGAAAAATGTTGGGCCAACGCAGTCGACCCGAAGACCCGAAGTATTTTTCAAGAAGGAAGAAAAGAAATGTTCCAAGGTCACTGGAATTATGCGCCTCGTGCGCTCAGAATTGACCCCGAAACGGCCGCGCCACTTGCCGTCGAACGGATCCGATCCGATGCGAGTGCAGCTGACGACGCGCAGCTAATAAAACAAGATGCACTTTGCCACTTTCTCGAAGTGGACCGAGGATCACCTCGGCTTAAAAGGCATGTCCGCCGTTAAGGTCAATCAACAGCGCCTAAACAAGATGAATTGCACACCTCGAGCACATCGTTAGCAGTTGAGAAAATGAAGAAGTAATATATTGGATACTGTTGCCCTTTGTTACTGCCACGTGGACGGTGAGTGTTCGTGTGGAGACAATTTCTCTTGACAGGCTTAAATTGCAAATAAAGGACAGTGTTTTATGGTGACTTACACGGGTGAAACTGCTGTCCACGAACCGGAGTTGCAGCATGTAAATACACGACTTTTCCTCTCCATTAAACCGTAAAGGGAAGGTTGTAAATACGGAAAATGTCATGAACTGGGGAAATAAAGGTTATGTGAGTTGGTCCAAAGTAGCTGATATGTACATAACACCAGAGCCGACTCCCTCAGTACTCGTTGAGACTGGAGCCAGTCCTCTAAGATTGATCAAAATGAGACCGAGGAAAAGGAAAGCTGCTGCGAGCCAGTTAAATGGATCGGCCATGTTTTACGAGATGAGAATTTCCTCCGGCCAGCCCATATCGGCAGCGGAGAGGATTTGTCCAGGCAGGAAGCGAGGGCTAAATGTCAACTCGGCACCAAGCCTGAACTCTTCATTAGGACGGGCAGAGATATCCGCCGCGTGGAAGTGGGATCGGGGCTCTTTGTGGAAGGTGGACAAACCGCCGCCTTTGATTTGTGGCAGCAGGAAGCGAGTAGGGGACTGCAGACAAAAGCAACACTGATGAATGGTGGAAGCTTAACGAAGACAGGCCCCCAGATTTTCAGTAAAAAGTGCGGAAGCCTTTGGTAGGAGTTTTATGTTGGGGCAATAATGTGTAATGTTGTCATCGCGCTTCTTTAAATTACACTGAAGAGTGATTAATCAGAACAAATGACAGATTGATGATTAAAAAGATCTTCGAAATGACGCTCATCTCAGCCGTTAATGAGATAATAAAAGTGATACAAAGGGTCTGAAACAAATGAAAATGACCATGTTTGGAATGGAATACTTTCCCCACGGCATTGTCGTGGTCCAATATTTTCACGGCTTCAGGTGGTAGCTGCTTCGCTGAGCAGCTGCTGTTGTGAAAATCCCTCCAAAGTAGCTGGATGGATATCCACCGCTATTGCTTCACAAACGGAGGGAGATAAAATTGCTAGGGCTTCTCTGCGGGAGGAGGCTTTCGTCTGCAACAAAGGGAAGCCTCACGAGAGGCGGTCATATTAACCGGATTGAGGAGGTAGTTTCCTTTATATCATCCCAGGTAAACACAACACCTGTTGATGTCACTTGAAGAAAGGGCCTGGCGACAGTCTCAGTATGTCGGTGCGAGGGAAGCCTTGCTTGAACAGAGGCGTCCTTTCTTCTGTGGGTTGATATTAATAATTTTCCACTCGAGAGGCATGGGAGGATTTATATTTTCACAATCCTCTTATCACCTCCACCTCTTTGAAAAGACACATTCAAATTCCCAAGGGACCAACGGCCGAGGCATACTTTGTGCATCCTGCCCCACATTTCCTTCAAAGGGGATTGGGTCATTGTGCCAAAAATGAATTTCACGCGCCATAGTATTTTCCAGATCAGAAGCAGAAACGTAATTAATTGTATGTCAGATTAAAGGGCTCTGTGGAAGATTTGCCAATATGGATCTCGGCTGTGGCTGCGGGGAGTTTGGCAAGGCCCAAGAGCGACACTTCTCCAGGTAACTCGGCTTACAGAGATTAAACAATATGACAAGCTGTGCGACACAGAATGCCTCTTGTCGCACACTCGACCACCTGCGTGTGGCATGTGGCATTGTGTGTGAAGAGCTGCTCGTGACACTCGAGTTCGCGCCATCTCTCTGTGCACAGCCGTGTGCAGTGCAAACGTGTTGCTCAGTACAAACATCATTTGTGGCATAAAACTTGAGCCAAAACTTTGAGAGAAGATCGTATTTCTGTGAAGAAAAGAAAACTGTGAATTCAGGACTGATACGTGAGTATGCATGTAATCAAATAGATTTCGGCGCGAGCGTGTTTCGCGGAGGGAGGCTGCACGAAATCGAATCTGCTCGGATGACAAAAGATGAGACCGAAGACACGGATGTGAATAATACATGAAGAATTGCGAAACAATTCGTCCGCTTTGATTCGATTTGGAAAAAGTTACGGTTATTGCTGTCACTCGCAATCTGCGTTGAATCCTAGACAGGTGTTTGAACGATTCTCGAGGGAGGCTTTATTCCCGGGGAGGATCTCGATCCGCCCTGCGCTCGTCCGCTTCCCACGTGGTTCGCACAATGATTTGTGACATCACCCGCTGCAGAGAATCCCGAAAAGCACGAAATACAAATTCACAGGGGACGATCCAAGACAATCACGGCCACCTGATATTTCTTAATTAGTGCATCCCTCAGGTGGAGTTTCCTCCCTTTGTCTTCATTACTGTTTAATTTCATTTTCCCAACTCAGCGCCTTAACTTCATTGAGCAGCAGATTGTTTCCTTGCCAAAATGCATTGCCTGAAAGAACGGGCCACAGTTGGAATTTATAACATGTTATTCTTTGTGAAAGCGCTTCGACTCTGACAACTGAAATTGAAACTTGAGGGATTGAGTTTCAGCGTCGTTTTGAGAGTTGAGCATACATCATTAAAGTTCTTTTGTGGCACTGAGCAAAGTAAATCGTTGAAAAGATGAACTTACAGCCACTTTGTTTGCTTGTATTGTGCTGTGTAAAAGCGTGCAATATTCCAAATGGTTACCCTTGGGATTAGGTCTCCTTTGGAAGTTTTAATACAAAGTGCAACCAAGGATTTAATTTGGTGACACGTCTGACAAAGCCTTGGCATGACATTGGGAGTAAAAACCTCAGCGTAGTTTTACAAACAGCCAGACACCTTTGCAGTCCAATTGGCTCTTTTGAACTTCGTATCTGTTGCTCTTGCTGCGGTGATGGACCGCAGACCGAAGACCCGAGAAAAAGGTTCGACGGCCCAAATGGCTTGTGAAGGACAGATTTCCTGTAAACATAGGAAACGGATGGACATATAAAACTTCAGACAAGAAGGTAATGGTTGTTTGTTGTGCCGCTCGCTATTTATTTGCCCGCACCCACTCAATTACTTGGATTCTGTGGGTTGTATGTGTTCAAGATGTGCAGTGGAGTGGATTTTATGAAGTGTGAAGAGTCTGCAACGTCAGTTGGTGTGTTGGTTCCACTGCAACGCCTCCTTGTTGTAGACGGTGTATCACTGAGAAATGCGAGGAATAGCTACGAGAAGGGTATTGATCTCGACCTGCGTTGGTCGGAAGCAGAAGGTTCCTGGAGTTTGCACCTCCGTCCTGGAGTTGGGTGGCTGCAGGTGTTCTTTTGGGTAGTACTCGAACGCCAGAAGGACTGCACGGAGCTTGTGAACCGAAACCATCCCTTTGAGCTAAAGGAGCCAAAAGCCTTTGTTCCGTTGGCAAGGTAAGTGAAGGAAAGCCTGTAGTTGTGTCGTATTGACGGCGTTTGGTGGGGTGCCGATCTTTGTGTTCTTTGAGGCACGTACTCGAACATTCAGATGCGCGTTGCAGTTTCATGACAGCACACGCTGATCAGGTTGAAGGATCAGGACTGCAAAGTATCGTTACTGCACGAGTAGTTGTTTGCTCAGGTGCAAGTAGCATTATTTATTTGCACCGGTAATTCTACAGGTTCTGCTGTGTATTTCAAACATATAGATTGCCAGGGAAGAGGGATGTTGCGGTTCGTTTCACTGAACGCATATCTTATCCGTAAGGATCAATCACAGAATGGGAAATGCGTTCTCTTCGATTGTCGTGGGGTTTTGGGGGCTTTGTGTTGGGATGTTTTTGTGTTAAATATTGCTTTGCACGAAAAATTCTTTGATCACTCACCGTTGCATTGTTGCGCATAGTCTGGATTTGTTTGACGTGCATTCGACGTGTGACGACATGCAATTGGTTGTTCTGGACAAGAGTTGTGAAAATGAAGGCAGCCTTGGGAAGGGGCTTGCTTGTGAAGAAGAATGTTTATTGGTTTTGTTTTTGCAGAAGTGGGTGTGGATAAATAGTCAGCTCTCGATTGCATTCAGACAGGAGAGTTGGCAGTGGAATCAACAAGTTTCGTTTCTGCCTCGCTGTTGAATGTCTGTCCCTCAAGCTGCTGGAAATGTTGAGATTGCAAAAGAGCCCGACAGGATGCAGGAGCGCAGAAAGCACCTGACGTGCAATGCGAGGAACATGAGGTGCTTTTCAATACTTGATGAGCTTTGCCTTGTTTGTGACTCAGACTGCTTGGGGTGAGGACAAGGAAAAGCGAGCCCCCAAGTCACAAGTGTGTGGACGCCCATACTGCACCGGGAAACAAGATCTGCAGCAGTCGGATCCATTTTCAGATGAGATCTTTTGTGTGGAGAGTCGAAGTTTTGACTTTCATCTCCCACCTGTGCGCCCATTAGAACTGGGGGCTTTGTTCGACAAATGGAACATGCTTCAGCATGCGAGATTTTTCACGACTAAATATCTATTGAAAGCAACAGCTTCTCCTTAAGTTTGTTAACGTGAACTGGGGAAGAGTGAAGCGCATTAGACGTGTTCACATTGTTTTTGATGGCTGCGGGCTATCTGTGCTCACAGTAATGAGCCGCTTCCCTGGGGGACGTCTTGGCGCAGTCGCAGCAGACAATGACAAGCCCCTCAGAAGAAAACAAGCAGTGCTGCAGGTACTTATCGAGGCCCGTCTCGTATCCAAAATTCAGCCTTCAGGAGGTTTACAGCTGCTTAAATGATGAAAAAAAGTCTTGTGGAACTTTCAATTGTCGCACTTGAGTCGACGGTGTTATTCTTTGTTGTTCGGTTGGCCAGGTCGCACAATGTCTCTGAGAACTACATGTGACCGATTCTGTGATCCGTTCAAACTTTTGAAGTCCGTAGAGTTGTCAGCGTCTTTTTGGCCTTCAATAATTCATGACAGTTTGAAGGAAAGTCATGTCCTCAATAAAGTTTTCACTACACAGTCACTGAAGTCAGTTGTTTAAAGGAAGGGTTATAAAACGAACGTCAAACCCCAAGAGTGGCGAAGAAAATGAGGCGAGGAGCAGTGAATGTGATTTAATGAATGGCAGCCAGCAATCAGGCATGATAGCATGAAAGCAACATGAAACAGCATACTTGAGCAGCTTGATGACAAGGAACAAGAAGCAGCCAAGAAGTCGGTAAAAATAATGTTGTCGCTGTTGACAGTTTTCTTTGCCGTTTTGCACTCGTTGCACAAGTTGCTGTAAATGGTATTGCTGCTTCAGGGAGATGACACGTATTGACGGCAACGACGAGTCCAATACGCAAAAGCTTTTAGCACTTTTCAGCATAAGAAAGTGTTGACATTCCCAGACTGAGATCTTGTGTTGGATTCTTGCTGAAAGAACGGTGCGCAGTGTAATTAAAAGCTTGTGAAGTTTCAGCGGCGGGAAGCATCGTTAAATTTTTCAAAAGGTCATGACAAGAAATGAACAGGCGGGGATGGAAGTTGCCGCAGAGAAAGTTGCAGCTGAGTTAATGACGAGTGTCAAGCTGTGCCATTCATGTTCTGAAGTAGCGAAGGAATCTCTTGAGTCGGAAGTTGAGCAGGTGCGTGTTGAGGAATTTAGGTCTTTGTTAGCAGTGGAAATGGAAGATCTCCCACCAAGCGCTCAGCTCCGAGCTCACGAGAGGAAGCGAGGTTCCAGAAGCGCGGCTTCATTAGCTTGCAGGAAACGCAGCGAATCTGTTCAGCACGTTCTGCCACAGACGTCTTCAGCACTGCTTGGTTGCCCTCACAGAAGATACATCCATTACTCTAATGAAGTATTCGTTTAATACGGCCAGGCCCGCATGTGACCGAACAGCCTGCCATGTGTCAAAACGTCTTCTGCTTGCACGGTGAATCTAATTAGAGAAACAGATTTGTTGGAAAAGGCTATTTAGACGCGTGACGTGAGGTGAATTTGGAGTCTGTCCGTGTGCACACAGCCTTTGGTGACCAAGTGCTGAAAGCTTAGCCGGTTTTTATGGTTGGGAATCTGTATTCGGCTGGAGTGTATGGACAGAGGGAAGGAAAGGAGATGAGGTTGTGAATGCTTCATTGGTCTCCGTGGGACTAGTCGGACTGAATGAAGCAATCATTGTGGTCAAACTCAGAATGAGCAGGAAAGAAGCTCAATGAACAAGTGATATTTCCTGAGAGACTGCGCGAAATCCTACTCATTGCCGCTGGTGTTGGGACCAAGACTCCAACAAGTCAAACTGAAAACAGGTTCCCTCAAGAACCTGGTCCAGAGTGACGTGTTGCACAGCTTCCTTGATTTTACGTGCTGTCCAGTCCCGAAAAGGCTTTGCTCAGCCGAGTACCTTTATCTTGGTGAAAGCAGGTTGCATTAGCTTAAGTGAGGCAATTGATTTTTGGTGGAAAACTTACTGGCTGTCATTGAGACCATCGGGAAGGAACGGGAAGGCAGCAACACACAGACCAGGAATCTGAATGTTTTGCTGCCTACGTTTCTGTTGACGTTAGTTGTTATTTCCCACAAATGTGGCTTTCCGTACATTTGAAAATGTTTAGAAAAGTTCTTGGTAGCCTGCGGAGCACCACCGACTTTTCAGGGAACCCAAGCTGTATGGAGATTCTTGGCGTTCTGAGCGCATTTGTTGAAGCAAATGTCTTCCGCTTTTGGAAGGCAGTCCCCAGTTGTTCAGTAAGCTTCAGTCTGTAAGCTTCTGTTGACTGCTTTGTCCTCACAGACGAAGAACCTTGTTGATACTGTGTGCCACCCTCAGCAGGAAGTCTGACCGAGCAAAGCTGCATTTCCCGTGATGTTTGGCCTGTGGTTGATAAGATCAGTTCCTGCAGGCTTAGAATGTCTGATAAGACCTTCTTCACCAATCGCATTGCAGATTTGCGAAGGAGAGATACACGCTGATGCCTTTTGAAGCCTTTCTACACCAGGGAACCAGGAACGATTCTTGCAGGTGGAATTGGGCATTCTGGCAGTGTTTGTCGGCAGACAGTTCTCAGGGAAGGAGATGGGATCGTGAATGCTTCATTGGTCTCCCTGGGACCAATCTGGCTGAATGAAGCAATCATTGTGGCCAAGCCCTGAGCGAAGATGGAAAAGTCTAATGAACAAGTGATCAGTCCTGCACACGGCAAAACACAAGCCCACGCTACCATTTTTTTCTGGAGAAACACCAGTCACTTTTGTTGTTGACATCGTACTGAACAGACAGGAAGAGATGATCTGACCGTTTTCGTTTGCTTTAGAGACGTACGCAAGTAGAAAACTACGTGTCACACGTTATTTCTTGTAAATAGCGTGGATCTGGCGTAAGCAGCTGAATGAAAGGTTGTGACCTTGCCGAGTTGCATCAAGACAACCTCTTTGTTTGAAGGTCAATAATTTTGCATGCCACATTGGCCCTGCCCATTAGAGATAGTGAAAATGAGGCGGAGGATGCTGGGCGAATGACTGAAACGAGAAAGGGAAAGTGACATAATGGGCAAATGGGTAATGCCAAGGTGACCAAAGTGTTCGCAGGCATTGGAGACGGATCCCATTAGGGTAAGGGATAGGAGCTGATAGGTCTGGTCCGTGGCAGATTGTATTGATATGGACCAACAGTAGCAGCCTCTTGGCCGTGTGATGTTTCTGCAGTGGATACCGTAAGACTCGTGGAACAAGCTGTTGTTGAAGGTGCAGCTTGTTCCCGTTCAAGTTCAGACATTGTGTTCCAAGGTGGGCAATTGAAACCGATTGTGACAGCATGTTTCGTCCACCTCTCCAAATGTAGAGACAATGGCGAAACATTTTGGGCACAAGAACGTCTGAAAATCAAAGCTGAATGAGCAGATTTCTTCTGACTATGAATCTCTGCAACTGCGTCTCAGGAAACTGAAGGGGTTCACGTCATAGTGGAATGCATCGCTCACGAGAGACGATCAGATCCATCATTATGGGGGATTATTACGCAAAGAAGACACGGGTTTAATCAGAATACCTGCAAGTAATCAAGACGAGTGCCGCGGAGAAGGAAAAGTTATTGTTCTCGATTTGCTGCTGCAATTATCCGGACCAAAATTCAATTTTTAATCAGAAATGCGATTTGGCTACAATTACAGCTTCAAAAGTCGGGAAATGAGCGCCGCGATGCCGGGTGATTTTCATTCTTTTGTCGGAGTAATGACAGCAATCGTTTCTGTCTTCATTAGCTACAAAGCTTGCCGTCGACCGGATCAAGAAATGAGATAGAAATGAGGTTAATGTAAAAGAGTGATGAATGCTGATGAAGGTGCAGTCATCCGGAAAATGTGCATTTCTTCATGTCGCATCTCACCGCCGGTGTCGCGACGTGTGCGGCAGGCAGCTGTGAAAAGGGATGCTTCCGTGGAGCGAACGAACGGAACCTGAGCAATTGTCATCTTTCTCTCAAGTGTCGAAAAGACTCGTTTCAGCCAGATGAATTCCTGCTTCTGTGTACTTGTCCCTGGTTACTTCAGAGCGTGGAGAAGACAGCTTTTGACTCTTGTTTGGACTGCGATTGTTGGGTCCTGTCGTCACCAACGGGAACGTACTTGTGGCACGTTGTTCAGCTTGATTTGAGGAGCGTTGACAATACCCATCTCAGATCCAAGTTGTGCGTTGCAGAGAAAACGTTGCAGCCCTGTGTTGCGAGTTTGTGGCGCGTCTTCCTAATTACATTGCATTACTGGACGAGAGCAGAATGTGTATGAGGAAGGGATGTTGCGGCAAGAACCTTTAACCTCGGACGTAAAGACGGTCCGCCGTGTTTAATTATTCATCCGAGTGGCACATAACAGGGTTTACGGGAAGGAAATTCGCCCAGATAGCTTGTACAGCCTCAACATTCAGCTTCTTAGTGAAAGGGAGTCTGGTTCTTCCTTGCGTAGAGACGGATTTGCTGAAAGTGAAGAAAGGAATGTTCTCAACTCGGCGCATCATCAAAAGCGGTGAAGTTTCAGTGGAGAGAGGGGGTGGGGGAGTGTTCAGTTTGATCCAGGAGCCTGTGATGCCGTTGCTTCCTGTCATTGTCACACCTAACTTTCCTTTAATTACCCCAGAAAGTTCGTGTGACAGAAAGAACTCGGTAGACGCGGAAGCGAGAAAAATTGAAGTCAATGAAGATGATGGGTGATGGGGAACATATACACATTTTGTGACATCACGAAGATTGATGGATGAGATGTGACTCACTCTTGGAGCACATGCACGTCTGAAGGGAATAATGTGCACTTATACAGACCTTTACCGACTCGCAGGGTAGAATGAGGAAGGCGGGGAGACTCGTGTGTGAGATCCATCATTGTGGCGAGTTTCCTCGCGCAACAGCTTTCATCCACCTTCAGCCCTTTGTTGAATGTGGTTGTGTGGGAAATTGGGTCAAGACGAACGTGTTCGATGGATGGCGAGGATTTAGCAGCACCAAATTACTGATAATTTGTCTCGTTCTCGGTGCTTTCGAAGAAACTTGGTGGATCGCTTGCTTTTCAGAAGGGGATGAATTATTGTAGAGGAAAACCTTCAGTGCAAAGATGCCAAGGTTTCTGCAGAAACCCGAAGTTGTTTATTGCGGGAATGCTGCTGGAGAGTGCGTTGCCTACCACCACACATGCAATGCTCCTTTGATTTGAATATCGTGATTCAGATGGCGATTGCCATGCAGGCGCGGACCCACGGCGCTGCCAGATAAAGCGGGAGGCAGCGCCGCCTAATAAAAGCCAGACCAATATGGGATTGCTGACATATGCCTCGCCCAAGCAGCGTCCTTCAATCGCGGCAGTACCTCAGTAGCGCCGTGCCCTCTTCCCTTTGATCCGCCGCGTTTTAGCGTCTTGCATGAGGCCATTAATCGCCGTGTGTCCTACATAATTCGCTGGTTTTTATTGCGCACGAGGAGGAGGAAATTCTTCTCGATCTCCACAGGTCCTTTGATGAAGGTGCAGTCAGGAATACCAATAAGGATGTATAAACGTGTTGTGTGAAGGTCGTTTTGGTTGTCTGCGGGGGACTGAGTACGCATATGATTCTGGAGACAAGCCTTGCAACGAAGAAAGTTTTCGGGTCTGTCCCTCTCCAGTGCTTTCTTTTGCAGTCTTCACATTCGTAAGTGGGAATTGCTGGCTTTTCTTCACCGTCTTTGCAGTTTTTCCAGTGGTAATACTATGTTGTTCTCTTTCTCATTGCAGGTTTAACCCCAGATGAAAATCACATATCACCGATAGAGAACTTGGACAATACGATCAGTCGACTGTACAGTTATCTGAGTGGGTCTGAGGGCGAAGGCGAGACGGAGGGCGTCAGCCCGCACCAGCGCGCGCGGCGCGCCCACCATCACCGCCCACACAAACGCCACCACCACCCGCAGCACCACGGCGGCGGGCACGCCGACCAGTGGGAGCGGCGGCGTTCTCGGACGCCGCCGTCGGCCGAGGAGTCGAGCCGGTCTTCGCTGTACTCACAGTCGGACTCGGAGCTGGTGAACCACCGCGAACCGAACCTGGACACACTGCGCAGCTCCGGCACCGGCGAGAATGTGTACTCGCGCATCAACGACACAGGTATGCACAGCCTGCCGCAGTGGGTGATTCTCAGGGCGCCTCTTGTGTGGTGAAAACATTGCAAAAGAAAAAGGTGAATTTGGAAAGTCTTGACCCGGATGCGCCCAGAAGCGCAGTGGAGCGGGGTGGCTTTCGAAACGACCAGCTGGCTGTCCGCCATTTTTTATTCGATTTTACAGGCAAATTCCAAGAAACATTAATCAACGAGAAAGCACCGTGTCAGTACCCTATGCGTTGCTTTTGGAATGCCTCGAAGTACAAAAATGGAAGAAATGGATTTTGGTGCCAAGTCTGCAGTGGAACGCGTCTTCAAAAAGAGGCCCTGTCCACCTCTCTGACCATAGATCTCTCGCTATCACCTTGCCACAGCTCTTTTGAGACGAGATGTACATGTGACCATGTTCGTGTTGTGATTTCTTGTCGAAAGTACGCAATACTGTGGATAATTTGTGGTCCCGTAGCTGCATACTCGTAGATCGACCTGACGACAGCCCGGCTTGGAACACCACCATAAAGGTCGGCTGTGTTTGGTGTGGGCCAAAAGAAAGTTGTTAAACAACATCGCTTGTGTTTCTTGTTACCAAGTGTGTGTGGCGGTCTTGGATTCTGAGGTGCCAGAATTTTGTATAGTTTCACAAAGACTTATGTTGGAGACAACACTGCTGGATACTTTCAGCCAAAAATTGCTAATGTACAGGGTTACACTTCGTCGTTGTCAGTCAAGTCTTGTGTGACGCGAACTCATTTGCGCACAAACAACTTCAACATCATTAAAAAGAGCAGAGTTGAGAGAACTCGGAATCGAAAAGGAAATGTCAAAGATTGGCTGGAGTCAGCGATCTGTCTGTGTGAACAGTGGAGGCTTCTCTGTTGCTGAGGCGTATTTCCCTCAAAGGAAGATACATTTGGACGTTTCGTTCGGAAGGCTCAGCAATAATTTAAAAGTAGGTCTGCTGGTCTGTATTTATCACGCACAAGCGACCGGAGCGGTGGAAAGAGCGCGGGATCCGGTGCGGCAAAATGATTACATCCTAGCTCGATTGTTCTGTCGCCATGCTTCATTTCACCGCCGTCCGCCCGAAAATATGACGATCGATTCCCATGCTTCGCTGCCTTGTAACTATTTTAGCAACATAAATGGGAGGGAAGAGGATAAGCCTGCGAAGCGGTGCAGAAGTACACACGGGGGAAACATGGATTTCGAGTGACCAGAGGCCAAGACCATATTGAGCCGGGTCGTAGAATGGAATTGAATCCACATGATTGGTTTATATCAATTCATTATTGATAAATGTGAATGACCCCTTTTACTGACAATATGTAGAGCTGTGGTGGCTGCTCGTAACTGCTACTTTGTGGGTCTTAGGAAACATTTGCCAAGTTGAAACTTTCTGCACAGCTTCACTTTGCTGAAGAGCAAATATTAGATGCATTCTTTTGTCCTTTTTCGAGGGCAGTCCTTCAGTCAGTCAGAGCATCACAGGAGCACCGCGCTACGGATTAGCTGGGAGAGACGCAGACATATCGGTTAATTCCAGAACACACAATCTCGGAAATTGCAACATGATGCACACAAAAGGCTCATATCTCAGTCACACATTGATTAGTGGTCGCTGGCTCAGAAAAAACCTTGACATGGTCCGGGGCTGGCGGCTACATTGATTGTCCCTGTGAGTCAGGGACCCAGTCCCGTTCCAGTCCCTCCAGATCCGATCAATTCCAACCTGTCACAAAACTGTCTATGATCAACAGGAGAATAGATCCAGCTCGGCTAAATTGCTTGCTTATGGCAGCCAGTTATCTATTTCAAGTACGTAAATGTTCCTTTGCCAATACAGGCAGCGCTGGATCTAAATTGATTTCGCTGAAAGGCATTTTCGCTCAAGGAGCTTTTTTTTCGAAGGTTACTTTGGGATAAAGTACCATCGTTTTCATGAAGTGTTGTCTTTTTGCTGCTGAGATGAAAAGCTAAAGACATCCCCTGGTATCGAGATGAAGGTGTCTCTTTTTTCTGATGGTATGCGGTGTACTTGGTACCTCTCAAAGGAAAGATCTTTGCCTAATTGCTCCTTTGTGTGCTTGATATGTGTGCAGGTTTTGTGAAAGAGCAAACGAGATTCCTCATGAGAAGGTTGAACTTGTGCATCTGTTGACACAGTTGTTTGTCTCCACAAGAGCATCGTTTCTGCCTTTGTACACACGAGCGTGTTTAGTCTGCACGACGTTGTGTACGAGAAATTGCAAACATTTCCAGGTTTTGAGTCTGTATTTGGAGGTGGAAAATGTTGCAATGTGTTGATAGATCTCTGTGTCGTTCTGTATTGACGGAGCTGTAGGTTTGGAGGGCTGAGTACAGGGCGATGGTGCCTGTGGGACCCGCAGTGCGGGCGCGAGTCGCCTCTGCAGATGACCATCTGCGGGTGACAGATGACTGCGTCTCGCCATAAAAATGCGATCTCCAATCATAAGTGATTTGACGAAAATGTCACGGTGCTATCAAAATGTTTCCTGCGCTGGTCGCAGGGTAAGGCTTTGGTCTGCCACTTTTATGGTCTTCTCATTTATTTGCTTTTGATTTATTTGCAGCCAGGGATGCAGTGAACTGGCTCTTTATGAACATTACAACCTGAAATGGTATTCGAATAAAGAAGGAGTGGGGAGAGACTGGCAGGAAAATTATAAGGACGAAGTGTCCTTATTTGCCATTGAATACATGTGCAGATAATTATGGCATATATTACATTGAGTTGCCAAGCATGGAATAGATACTGCACAGGGATCAGCGACCCGCTGTCGCGGTCAGCCGGGGGCTGTGGGAAAGGCGCAGGTTAATTACAGGTGTGCTGATGATAGCCGCCGATGCTGCAAGAGATATGTCTACAAGAATTTTATGTGCACAATGAGGTGGTGTCATAATTGGCCGGTGGGTTGACTTCTTGTCTGTGGATAAGCTTACAGCAAAGAAAGACATTCACGTCCCCGGACAATGCAGAAGACGGCAGATCGCTGCAGGCCAGGATCAGGTTTTTCTGTGCGGGTCCCGGTGCATGATATGGTGCAGGGCTAAGCACACAGAATGTCTGGAGACCTATCATTTGCTGGAGGCTTCCTGAAGTGACAATATATCTCAGGTTAATTCCAGCCACAGATGCCTCCGCGTCGTTTGGTCTGGAAATGCCCTTTGCCGAAACCTGTTTTCCTCAGCTCCGGAGAAGGTGAGAATTTCGGTTCCCTTGTACCAGCACCACTGGACAGAATGATTTGCAGCCGCGTTTAAAAATGGATGAGATAATTTAAGAGAGCAGCAAATGCAACCTGACGGGTGCTACTTTCACCTGAAGACAATGATGGGAAGATCAAAGAAAAGCCGCGACCCGTCTGCAGGACACACCACCCGTACAACTGTCCACCCACGTTAGCTGTGGTCCTCACTCACCCTCCGGCCGCACTCTCAACGTAACCTGGTTAAGACGTGCTGGTCAGTCCGCGGGGATATTACCAACTTGGATGCACTTTCCACTTGTGGGATTGTTTTGTCTTCAGGCAAATGGTGTTCAATCCTCTTGAGGGCAGCGCCTTTCTTTTTTTTTTTCCTTGTTTGGAAAAGTGACTTTTCCTTTGTGAAAGCACTGTTTGAGAAGCCGGATTTGTCAAATTTAAAACCTGTCACGGGTACAATACACTGCTTCGTTGTTCCGAGCTCGTTTCGTCGCACCTTCTCCCCTCCCCCAATCTGAGCAGCACAATGGAACTCGTGGCTCCGTCAGCCATTACCCCGCAGCCTCCACAGATTTTCTTCATTTTTCCTCAGGAACACAAAAGAGCAAATCAGATTTTGAAGGAGGCTGCCCATGATTCGGCTGATGTATGGTTTTAACCTTCGGACCCGTTGGCGGTAAGCGGGCCTGTAGGTGCACATTAGCACATATGAGTTATGACATATTTGACCACAGGGCGACTTTTGGTCCATCGGACGGCCATTTTGCCAATTCTGCCCATTCTGAGTTGGATTGCTTTTGACAAGTTGTAGTCTGCAGTTTTGGCCGTAGATTTGTTTTCTATTGAACGCAACTGCTTATGACTTACGGTTGTGCAGCCAAATGCCTTTTTGCAAGAAGATTCGGGTTCGGTTTTATTGCTCCCTTCGGTCTCAAAGTAATCATGCTTGCGGCAGAAAAAGTGGCTCGTTTCTTGGACTGAATTTTGATATGCGGCATTGGTATTTTGTTTTCGTGAGGAGACAGTGCCTTGATGCAACCCTTGGATTGAGTTCACACAGAACGAATATGCTGCTGCCAATCAGCTGCCTGTGAATGTGTAGGAAAGCCAGGAATGAGTTTATTTGTGTTCATAATAGATTTTGCCACTGCAGACAGCGTGCGGTTTGCAGTAATTTGCCGCGCTGAAGAGGTGCTACACCTCACACATGCGCGGCATTTTTAACAGAGGCAGAAAACACACTGCAGGACCGATTGAATGGAAGGTAAAATTGTCGCAACCGGCACTCCAGCTCCTCCACATTCACTCCTAGTTTGGCAGCATTATGGAGAAATCTTCTCAAGAGTCTTGTCAATCAATGCGCACAGAAGGCAAAACTTGTGGATGAAATTAAGCATTTCCCGCTGGAAATTACACGCCGCACCCGGCGCTGCGCGGGCCGCGACACCGCCGCCGTCACCCGCGCCGCCGTCGTCGTGGACAAACATACATCACAGTCCGCTGTGGTCTGCTCCCATTTTGTTCACGGAACACTATTTAATTGAATGAAATGGTGCGTGTACGCTATGAATACCAATGCAGAAGAAGGTGTGGTGTACACTGCAGTAATGAAGACATATCGCCCGGCGGTGCAGCTGAACTGACGAAGCAGCGCCGAATATTGTTCGGTGCCAGGTCGGTGTGAACGTTGTCGGTGATGAGTGGCTCAACTCGTTGTATTTCTCGCACTCGGCAAAATAATGACGCTGAGCATCATCGCTGTTGCTACACCACGCAATAACAAAGGTCTTGATTGGTACATTGTATCCATGTCGTATCCGTGTGAAGCCCCGGAATCGCACGAGGAAGAGTGCGAGGACTTGCGACCTCACGGATGGAAACTGGACCACACACGAGAGTGTGCATGTTGCGGACGGACACACACAGAGCTGGCTGCACGAGTCTCACTGTTGTGTGCCTGCATTCGCGTTGAGTTCGGGATTGAAAAGTGATTCAATGAGGAATCCGCTCAAGTTCGTTCTGTCGGCAGCTGAGCCAGATTTCGTGAAGCCTGCAGGTGAAATTGCATTATTTAGTCGAATGGCGCAGCCATTGCATTTGTTCATATCTGAAAGAGGAAAGCCTGCAACCATTCAGCGGCATTGGGAATATTGGCGTAATGAAGGGGTGTCGCCTGCAAGTAAACACCATTGTCAGCTTTTGTAAGTGAGGCCATACATCCCCATGCAAAGCCAATTACAGTGAATTTACCATTGTCAATTTACCTTTGTCGTCCATGGAAACCCGGAAAAAATGCATTCGGCTTCGTGGACGGATGTGGGCCAAAGAAACGCACAGCAACCAACAAATACCACTTCGTCACATGAGAGCAAACACAAGTTGGAAAACATTGCTTGCAGCTACTCATTGTATATTTAGACATGCCTCATTTAGCAAAACATTTCTCTGAACAATCAATATTTCCTAATGTAATATGGCTTATAGAAATTGTGCTGCTGTTTCCTTTAACAGAATTACTGGGGAAGTTCCTTGTGTTGAAAACGTTCCATTGTTGTCACTTTGCAGTTTTCTTTCAAGCTGCTTTTAGCAGGGGAATGGTGCGCGATGGTGAAATGCATTTGCGCCTTCTTGAAGCGATTGAAAACACTGAAATTTCTTGCCCAAGCTGACAACAGTGAATGGAGACATCACCATGCAAGTGCTGACTTGAATGGGCAAGATTTTATCTCCTTGTCCAAGCTCGGGATCTTTGTTAATAAATCATAAGGAGCTTCTCAGAGCGTAGCAGTGCTGACAAGCAGCTATTGCACTGGGACACATCACGGTATGCATGCATGAAGATAGAGCCGTGTATGTACTTCGTGCATTCCAGAGATCCGGAGGGATTGCGCGCACTACGATCCGATCACACTGTCCCTTTGACCTGGTTATGTTACTTTTACTCTGCGCTGCGTGCAAAGTGCATAATCTTGGCAATGGCGTCGTCGGCCTCGGGTCATTTTATACGCCCATCATCCAAGGAGCACCGCTTCCTGAAGGACTGTTTCGGTCACTCTGACCCTCTCAATGAAAATTGAACTAATTTGGAAGAAACTCGTATAAATATTTGATTTGGCGTGTCTGAAGTGATACTAATTTGACATCTTTGATACACGCAGCGTGACGTTCCCTGGACAGCTCCGTGAACCCGTCTCTATGATTAACGTGATGCAGGGAACGACGTCGGAGGCTCCTCCATGTCCCTCCTTTGTTGGGACCGAAGCCATACGTCGTACGCGGCCAATATTTTCCACGTTCATGCTCCGAGACTCGTGATGAGAGGCACCGCAGCTTCACAAAGTGGACACGACGACGCGTTTCCACGAATCTCACAATCTTGGAGAGAACAATTTCAGCCATTCTGTAGATCAACCACGAGGACGACAATCATGCACACTCATAAAAGCTCACGCTTCAATTTGCGGAAGCCTTTGTGATTTTTACTGATTTGCGCAATGGCAAATGTGAAGAATGAATGTGCATTTAGCAGGGCAGAGATGGCCGATATTTCCCACGCACATTGGGCAGGTCTTGTCAGAAGCAATTGATTTAGTTATTACATTCTGCCAAAGAGATTGAAGACAAATGTGATTTGGCAGTAATGACTTCCTTCCATCCCATCTCTATTAGCATTTTCTTTTCTTCCTCGATAGAATCTCCCCATTGTGATCCGTCATCGCGGGACGGAGTAATGGACTTGAGCAAGGTGCGCTTCAGCGCTTCCGTCGTACGTTCTCCGTCGAGACAAGACCGCGCTGGTTTCCAGGAACATTTTGCCCCAAACCTGCTTTGACTGGTAGACCCACTGAATCTTGATATTTCAGCAGCGACAATAGACCAACAGTCACGTGGAACATACAGCTGTGTGTTCTGCAAGATTCAGAAGCTTCAGATGTTTGTTGCAAGTCGTGGTCGTCTGGAACACCAAGACTGTTCTGTGCTGCTGACACGAAAATTGCCCCAAATCCTAGTGCAAAGCCCAATTCTTCTGGCAGGCAAAATTTGACAAGCATCATACGTCAGAGCGAGAACGACAAGAACCGGAAGTTCGGATATTTGTTCTGATCACACTGGACTCAGCCGTGGAAGTCAAACGAGTGCAGAGACGAGCAGTGTGCGAGAGATTCGCGGAAGGTTTTTGCCATTAAGAAGTTGCTGAAAGATAGATAATGTGTTGTGCGGGCGCAGATCCGCCCCTCTCCACCCCGGTCGCCTCCGTCCCCCGTCAGCGCGCCGCCCATCACAGAATCATCCCGGAGATCAATAGGCACCAACCAGCCCGGCACGCAACACTGCAAATGCGCAATTCCCAATCCATCACACACAGCCTTTTGTGCAACTGTCAGCCTTCCCTTGAATACAACTTGATGCGCACGAACATTCCAGGATGTCTCTGAGCAATCTAACAGATAATCGAGAAGAGGTGGCGAAAATTGTGTGTTGTACTGAAGAATGGGTGATGTTTTTGCCCGTTTGATGGTCGGGGGTGTTTCTGAGGACGAAACATGAGTTTTGTGGGAGGAATGGAAGAGATCGTGTTTACAGCTCACAGATTACCACATTACACGACGCGTGTTTGAGCTGTGTCTCGTCTCCGTCACCAGTATCGCCGCCGCACCCAGTCCTGCCCTCGTCTCCGCTGTCATCAGTATTTCTCACTCTTTTCATGTGGTTGTCTTGCTGCTTCGTCTTTTCTGCTTTGCAGCAGTCTTTCTTTTTCATCATTCGAGAGTATTCTGCCCAAGTTATTTCCTGCATTTCCGTGTCATCTCTTTTCATTTGCAGACAATTTATTTTCCCACGTCAGAGAGAGCCGACGTGGAAAGACCCAAGTCTTGCTTTTCGTTTGTTTTCACTCAGTACAAATGTTGATCTGGAGACGCGGTTTTGTAACCCTGGGCGGTCATTCTGTATTCGGTGCTGTTTCGTTAATTTTAATAATTTGGGTCTCGCTGTCATTTTCTTATGTTTTGTTTCTTGTCTTGCAGCCACTTTACCGCTGGCGGCGGCGGACGACCCGGCCGGTCCGGCCGTCCCCCCGCGCTACAACCTAAAGCGCCAAGCGGCGCCCGGCGACGCGCGCGACCGTGCTCGCGGCACCTATCACGAAGTCGAGAGCGACTTTGAACCTCATTACCTCGTGCAAACAGCCGACGGAAATGTATTCATGCCAAACTGTAAGTTTCTCGGTGCCCTGTCTGTTGTGCGCTTGTTGACTGGCAGGGTGTGTAGACTTGCAGGGAGTGTGAACGATTGAGAGAGTAGATCTAAGTTTACGTGCGCTTCAGTGTGGTTGAGGCAGACGGTTTGTGAAGAGCGAATGAGCTGACCAGAAACTAGCATTGGTAGTTATTCTGCTACGGTGCAAATTGAATTGGTGAAAAGTGTTGTGGCTGTAATGTGGTCAAATTGCCCATAAATGTGTATCATGGTGCCAAAATTAGAAATCTACAAAGCTGACTGATTTCACGGAATAATTTGCAAAAATTGTGTAATGGGCGATGGTGCGACCAATTCAAGCAGTCAAATCAGTTACACAGTGGGGAACAAATGAGAAAATGTGCGTCCAGTGGTGAGAGAAAAACAACACGGAAAAAAGAGCTCACGAGGTTTCCTTCCGAGAGTCCAACAGCCCCGTGAAAAGGTTAATTTCGGACAGCAGCAAAGGTGTTCAACCTTCTGAAGTTTTCCTGCTAAAGGCCTTACAAGACTCGTGATTGGGAGCAAATTAAATCTTAACGCGGATGAATCGGGGGCATGTAGGCTGGCGGAGTGGGAGTACAGGATAGGAAAGTGTTGTAATTGCCAAGCCTTGTTCAGCTTAGCGACGATGACCCGGCCAATTGAAATTGTAATTGAATTTGGCTGGATCTGCAGGCAGCTTGACCCTTCAGTTGATAGTGGGTTTACAGGGCCTCCATGCCAGAATACCATACGTCAAATAGCCCATGTAAGAGATAAATGCCCCCAGTAGTCAACCGTCGAAGCCGCTGGGAGCCATTTCCTGCCTCTCCTTCCAGGGCTGAAAAGCAAACTTTCTCTGTCGCTTTAATCGGATTGAATGCAAAAATACCAATTGCTTCTGCTCAGAGGAGCAGCGCAGATGCGAGGTAATGCACGGAGCTAAAACAGCCGCGACACGTACCTTCGCTTCAAATGGGAGCGACAGCTTTTAACAAAACACTGACTTGCACCGCTGCAGTGAGGGAAGATGTTCAAGCAGAGTTCCTTTTGCCGAACAGCCCGGTAGAGTATTTAAGGCAGAGCGCTGTATTGAATTGATTGCTGTTAAATACATTAACTCAGACGGTACGCCTGCAGACAAAAAGGAATCAGTCTGTATGCTGAAATAGGAAGCTGCGCAAAAAAGCCTTTGGGTTGTTTTCCATCGACACTTATTTCAATGGTGGACTTTGCAGCGGGTTAAGTCTCACTTTTGTCACTTAACATGCTGGATTTGTTTTCACCAATGTCGACTTCGTTTGTCGGAAAAAATCACTTGCTGATGATGCATTCGGTCACTCCACGGGGCAAGTTCGTTACGCCTTGGTACTTCTGTGGTCTCCCGGGATGGGGCAGACCTTGAGTTGGCCTGATCGAGGTGAAAAATTACACGTGGAACAAAAGGGATCCGTGGAAGATTCGGCTCGGCGTCGTCAGTGTGCTCGTCACGTTGACCCGAGTGACCGTGCGCCTCTTGTGCTTGCAGCTCACGCGTCGCCCCCGGGGAGTCCGCCGCTGCCGATGCCGCGCACCGTGCCGCGCAACAACAGTCTTCCCCACTCACAACCGCCGCAACTGGGTATCCTCCTTCAACAGCCCCCACCGCCCTCACAGGTACGTACATTGTCCGCACACAAGAAATGTTCCTTGAACAGTTTTGATGCAGAGTCGTATTCTGTCGAATCAGTTTTTTTCAGGCTGAGAGAGACATAACGATGTCATCTCGCAGCTTCTGATTCTTTTTCTCAAAAGGAAGCTATGCACATATTTGCCTTGCCGCGATTTGCGTTTATTGAGCAATTATTCCCAGCTGAAAGCCTTTTATTGGTCTCATCTTTATTCTACGATGTAAGTTCTTTGAGATCGATTAAAACAATTCCTTCCTGCTGATTTCTCGGTGGATTGACTGGGACCGAGACAGCGCGTTTTCACTCCTCGCGTGCAGCGCGCAGCTGGTTCAGCGCGCTTCTTGCAGTTTTCATGAAATTCCGGCAATCTGCAGTCAACACAAAAAGCAGTTCTTCAGTGCAATCATTGTAATGTGCTGAACACGAAGCGCACGCTGTGTGCTTAGCCATGAAAAGCCTTTTTCTTGGCGCATTTACGGCACATTTCACATGCTGTGAGCTTTTCTAATCCCAGTAAACACAAGGCTGTTGCATGACGAAGACTCAGTAAAAACTCCCCATCAGCCGAATACTCCCTGCTTCATGGCGAACTTAATTTGAAGGCTTGGAAGAAAATTAATTGATTTGGGAAAGAAAAGAATGTGAAGCATGTCACGTCACGTGCTCTTGTTGTGAACTGTCTTTTCTCTGAGAAGTCTGCGCACAAAAACTTCGAACAGAGCTCAACATTTGTCTTTGTCTTTCAGCCTCCACCACCGTTGTCGAGTACGCAAGAAATGATGAACAACTTGCAGCAGAGAAACATGGCGGAGAACAACTCATTTTCCCACCCGAACGACTACGGTCGCAACCAGCCGAATCTGCCAAACAGTAACAGCACCGACAGGTTTGTATCGCTGCTTTCATTTTGAGTTTCCTTTTCCTACGCACTGACAGCAAAAGACAAAGCGGCTTTGGGATCAGTTCGCTTATAGAAACGCACCGCGCACAGGTACAACGAGCAAGGAATGAAGCAGACGCCAACGCTCAGCTTTTTGACTGTTTCGGGGCATTCTTTGCATGTTGCACTGTTGCTGCACACAGCTGACAGGGAGACCACCGTGGATGTTTCGGGCATTAGCTTTGCAAATCCAGCACAGCACGTCTTTCCGCGGCATCCGCTGCTTTGTCTGCATTGGTATTGCCGACGCGCCAACGCCTGTAATTGAAGATAGTTTTGGATTGCTGCATAATTGCATGCGAGTGATTTTTGGAATTGGTTTGGAAATTAGATTTCTCTCTTTTGGGTGCAAACATTTTTGCTTGAATGATTTTTGCAATCGGTGGATGTAAAGGAGGGGCGTTTGTGCAATAGGTTTCGAGTTTGGCAATTAGGAAGAGAGGGACATGGGCTGGGTGGGGTGAAACCAAATTATGATTGAACATGGCTCAAATCTGAACGGCAACGCGTCTATTACACTGCGTCATCGTTCCCATTACTAACTGCACGTGAATCATGGCCCGCGCGTTTCTGCGTCCAGGGTCAGCGACACGACATCCCATCAATGTAGATAGCGACTGGAGGTCGAATTAAAAACGGCAACAGGGAGGGGGGTAGTCGGGGTTCAAATTCGTGTGAGACAAGCGTCATTTGTCTTGGACACTGAACGCGGCAGAATAAAGGCAATCAGCCCGACCATTTGTTGCGCATCTTCATCAAGTCCCGTCTATCAGGCGCAGATCGGGCGACACATGTTTAACCTTAGATGCTACAAGATAGGATCCCGCGCGCAAGAGTTGCGCTCCCGGCGCCAACGTCCGCTCTTGTTGCAAGCGCGTTGTCGCTCGCGCATGAGTCATTTGCCCATAAAAGACATAAAATCTGCCTTTTGTATTTGCTAAGTGTTGTCTTTCATACATGTGCTCATGGCACAAGCCAGTGAGGGCCCACCACGCGTTTTTGCAGCCTGTTGTGCTTGTTAATGAATGTTTATCAGAGGGTGAGCAAAGAGAACCGCTCGTGTCAAGCCACCCTGCTGTTGAATCCCAGATCGACTTGTTTAAATGCAAATAACATCTTCATTACCAAGTCGTTTGAAGTCCATTGGAATTGTATGACTTGGTGCCAAATTCACGAGTAATTGTGCAGCAATAACGCGGCGAAATCGATGACCCACTGTGTTTGTAGGTAAAATATTCATCAAATGGACCAACAGACGGACAAGACTCTGCATAAATGAGACCTGGTTCTGCTAAACTCGCCTTGCGAGATTCAGACACAACGCGATGGAGAAACTCATCTCTTTGTCCCTGTCGCACCGTGCCTTGAACTGACAAATCTCGAGCATGCCGATTTTGTTGAGATTAGTACCGCACTGTAGCCACTAAGATCTGCAAGCTGATTAGTAATTAATACGATTTTAATTTTTAATGAATGATATCTGATTTATTTCTCAATTAACAAAGGATTAAGCTCCAGCTTAAGGAAATGGAGGAAAACTGGGCCAGGTAAACGGAGAACATACAGTGCACTGTTCGGCTGCTCCAGTCTTGGTTAATTTTATGTGGTATTTCACAAAAGACAGTGTCTGAAATTTATTCAGTTGAAACCACTGTGTTGATTTGGTGTTGTTTGTTTTGGCTTGGTTGTAGTGCTTCCAAGTGTGGGGTGTCTTGAGCAATCTAGAACTCGTTTGGGCAAAATGACGTTGCTTTCCATTGGTTTGAACATTCCGTTTTGAGTTCTGTTCATTGACTCACAATGTTAGTCCAGGAATAGATCTAGTTGATGAAATCCGCACTCTGCGTGGCTCAGATTTCATAACGTTTGACACCGTGCTCTTCTAACGAGAATGAATTTTGTTTGCAACTTCGCATGATCTTTTTGGAAAACATTGACATGACAGCGACAAGGGAAACATACGGGCGCTGCATTGCATTGTACAACACTGTTTTGCATTTTCATTTCAGAAATAACAGTGGTGTACCGTTTAATCCGGCTGCCCAGATGAATATGCCTGCCCTGCCAACTTATCCCTCTATCCAGAATGACTTCCGTGACTACTCACGGTTCAGTACTGCCAGCTACAGGTACTCTCTTCATTTCGCAAATCTCGCTGCTGCGACGCCCCTGTTCGAACTTCGTACTTCCAATTAACATTTCCAGCTTGCGCCTTTGTTTGTCTTTCATCGCTGCTTTGAAAAGTATGAATGGAGATGCGTTTATGAACCAAGAAACTGTGTTTGTCTTTCCACCAACTCAGTGTTTGTGTTGGGCTGCGTCTTTGCAGGGTGAAGAAGCACTTCAAGGCGAAGTGTAACTGGAAGTGTGTGGCTCTAGTCTTCATGTTCCTCACAGTCGCTCTCGCTGCCATCGTTGCGTATTTTGTTGGTAAGTTTAAGCAACAAATAACATTGGCCTGTTTTGTTCAAGAAAAAGGCAGCAAGCAGGAACAGTCACACGGAAGAAAAATAGTTGACTTTCTTTGGTGGTCCCTGCAGCTGATGCGAGAGATAAATGTGGAGAACACGACTGGCAGGAATTTGCACCACGCGACTCGCCGACGTTGCTGAGAGCACGTAAACAGCTCGGTGAAATGAATGTGTTCATTACAGCAATGAAGGCGCTGAACCTTGGCTGGCAGTTGGAACAACACCCGCTGCATACAGATCTCAACGGGAACTATTCGACACATCCATCGGGTGAGTCTGCTGCGCCGCACCTGCGTTACGCCGCGTGGTTTTTGAAGCAAGAAGAAGTAAACGCGGGAGAAAAGTCCAAGAACATCACGCGGTGCCAGTCAGAATCTTTGGTCAAAGTCAGACGGGACACTGTCAGTTTCAGAAAAACTGGAACCTGTGGACCACAGCAAAGAACAAACTTTCACTCGTGAACACAAGGGCGCAAACAGAAGTGGATCAGACGCTGGCAACGAGAAACAGCGGCAAACACGCTTTTCGTTTTGCACTCCTTGGTTTGAACTGATGATTTCTGCAAAAAAAATAAAAAATGGACTCCCAACAAACTGAACGCCCTTCGCAATGTCTTTTTGTGTCGTGATGACAAAATACGTAGTTGTCTCTCGCTGGTGAAAAACGCTGTGGCAATTACTGGTGAAATGGAGTTGCCCTGTGAAAAGCAGCGTGAGCACGAAAACAGAACCACCCATTGCATAAACCTAGATCTCGCAGACGTGACGTGTAAAAAGTGAAATCTGACAGGAAAATAAGCGTGGGTTCACATCTGTGAGTTCATCTTGTCAGATGGGCTGAGATACACTCATGATTAGGGCTGAGATGCAACACTTGACGTGCTACAGCTGTGTACATAGTCTTGTTAGCCAAATATTACAGACAAAACCCAAGTCAAGAAGTTCTTTACCTCCGGGTTTGCTCTTGATGCTCGATATCACAGGAAAACTGGAGCTTGTTTCAATCATAATTCTCCTTTCATGCGGAATTATGTTGTAATTGCTCATGGCGAATGCACTCGGTGTAATTTGAAAAGCAAAGAGTGCTTCAAGAAACAAAGAGACTGATCAAACCAAGGATGTGATCTCTGCAATCTCCCTGCAGATTGCGAAATGCGTCTGTGGAATTTTGTGTGCGTTTCCCAGTGGGGCACAGGAATGGGTATGTTGGGGTGTCTGGTCTGGGGCAGCACGGGGCAAACATTGGCCAGGTCCCGGCTGTTGTGACAGACACGGTTTGCGGGGGTAAGAGCTGCTCACGAAGTCAGGTGCCTGGTCCTTTTGATGTCGTACATTCCTACAATAGTCGAGCTCCGGGTCTGGCGAGAAAAACTGGGTTTCGATATCACAGTCATTGGGACTCGTCATCCAAACATCCTTGAAATTTGTCGCTCTGAAGTGGGGTGTGAAACGCGACACCGAGACTCGAGGAAGGCGAGGCAGCTTGACCCTCCGGAATGTGGAGTGGGCAGCGAGACTCATGAAATGTTTGAAGTCCTTTCTGACACTTGAGCAACTTCTCTACGATTCCCAGCAATGCCATGGTGCTCGTCTGATGTTTGAAGCTGCGAGGAAACCGATCTTTCGCAGACCATGATCATTTTCGTCAATCATTTCAACAGTCATTCCAATGGCCATTTCTTTCTCCGTTTCAGGTACGACCATGTCACCAGATTACATCACGCAGTATCCACTGGGGAAGCAGCTGGAGAAAACGATGCCTCCCAAGGCGTTCTGGAGAACTCAGTTCTACATGCCGCGCTCACAGTTTGTCAAGTACAACTTCACTCTGCCAGAAGATGCAATCATAGGTTCGTTTTGCGGTTTTCACATTTTGTTTGAATTACCCAAAGGAATCAAATGTACTCTGCAGGTTTTTCTAAACTGAACTTTTACTGCAGGTGTGTACGGACGCAGGAACGTTCAACCTTCGCACACATCGTACGATTTCTTCCATGTCTTCGACGGGTCAAAAATCGCGGCAGGCCGCACCAAGAGATCACAACCTGATGTAAGTCGCCGAAGTTCTCCAGTCGACTGATATGAACAGTTTTCTTGTTTCTGTTCATTTTCGCAGATGTGTACCTTTGGTCTTTTGTGCCTTGTTGGTACGCACTGATACACGGTTCTCTGACTTCAGGATGGCAACAAGTTGGTGAAAGACTCTGCGTTTATTCACTACATGGAGACAGGGCTCTGGTATGTGTTCCTCTTCAACGACGGACCCAAACCGCAAAAGGTCGCCTTCCTCGGATCTCAGTACGGTAAGGACGCACTGTTCTTCGTGCAGCCTGCTAGCAAGTTCCTCTGACGAGTACACACACACTAAAATGGTACCTGATAAACCAAATTTGGGCCAACCAGTCAGAGTCACAAACTTACGAGCAGTGTTTGGCATGTTTCAGAAGAGAAAGTGTCCGACTGCCCATCGAGTTGCTACGGTCGCGGGGATTGCGAGGACGGCCAGTGTCACTGTTTCCCTGGTTACGACGGCTGGGACTGCTCACAAAGTGAGTATTTTCCTCGCTTTCCTACCGCTTCAGCAGGTTTTCTATTCTTGGTCTTTCCGTTTGAAACTAAAAGGGGCTCATGTCACTAACAATCACAATGCGTCCACAAATGCGCTGTTTTCCCACGAATCCATGAAATGTTTCCCCCGATGTTTCCGCAAATTGTTCGCTTTACTCTTTGATGTTTTCGCAAAACAAAGGTCGCGATTTTGTTTCAATAGCATTTCCTTTTAATTAAGTTCTGGTGAAAGGGAGAACGTTGAAATTGGGCGTTTTCGGTTCAGGGAAATGCTTTTGCAAACAAATCCGGACCTCTCACCAACTGTTTACAACCACTATTGTTTTGGCACTAACAGGAAGTAACTGGCGTTTTTTATTCTCGGTGTGTCTGTGTGCGCAGGTGTGTGCCCCGTGTTGTGTCAGGGTAAGGGCGTGTATGCGCGCGGCACGTGCAAGTGTTACGCCGGCTGGAAGGGGCGCGAGTGCGACGTGCCCGAGGACGAGTGCGAGGACCCGACCTGCTCCGGCAACGGCAAATGTGTCGGCGGCGTCTGTGTGTGCGCGCCGGGCTTCGCCGGCCCCAGCTGCAACCTAGGTAACTAACTTCCACTGCTGCTGTTCGAATAATCACCTCCACCAGGTGCTTTTATTTGTGGAGCCTCTCGGTCAGGAAGGGAAAGGCAACCTGCGCTGTGATCCAGCTTGAGGGAAAAAGCGCGCCAGATTTTGCTTTTGGCAAGAAAAGGGAAATTCAGTCACCCATGTTTCTTTGAAAAGTACGCTGCTTTGTCATGAACAAGCCTTCACGCGCAAATGTTGCCCTTCACCGTGCGCTGAAACTCTGAAGCCGTTCATTGCAGCCCATTCCCCCCACGGAGCAATTATCCACTCCCCCTCCCGCGCAGAGGTGTCTCCGCAGGAGCACCCCGCTCTCCCGGACTCGCGCCGTCTTTTCACTTTCTTCATGCTGAAGGTTGAAAGCAATTTATCCCTGGCGTTCGCAGTCCCATGAAAGGTTAATCAAGTCGTGGCCATTGCCTGCTTCTTCGCTGTAACTTATCATACGGAATGCATGAGGTTTCCACAGTGAAAAATAGCAGATTCTCTGTTTGGACTTGGTTGCATTGAAATCTATTAGACATCATAATGTGCGACTAAGTGAATGAATCACGTTTTCAAAATTTTATTTTCAATCGTCACCTGTGTTTGTTGTTGTAATCGCAAATAATTTTGCACAGTCAAGATTGATGTTGTAAACTTCGATTTTTGCATTGAATTTTGTGGAGTAATTTTGTGCTTGTTTCAATTTTGATGAGTTTTCTTTATCGTTTGCTTGGTTGCACTGTAGCTGCGTGCATTTCCACGCTAGATGTACTCGTACCTTGCTGTTTGGAAGTTGCTAGCACCCCTTCACTCCCCCACCCGGCCTTTCGATCACAGTGCAAAGTTGCTTGTGCGGCAACCACCCCACACGAAATTGATCACGAGGGCCAATTCGAAAGCTACTGGTGAGAACATCTTCGATGCAAATGTCACTAGCTACAGTGGAAACCGAAACTTGAGGTGGCAGCCTTCAGCTTCTAACCGCCACGACGGTTAGCAAATCACACTCTTCACACGATGCTTAACCACGAATGTTTCAGAGGACTGCTTGTCCCCAAACTGTAGTGGACATGGGGTGTGTGTGCAGGCAACCTGTCTTTGCTACAAAGGATACTGGGGTAGTGACTGCAGTTTGCCCGACGTCCCCGTCAAAGTTCAAGGGGACACGCAGTGTATACCAGACTGCTCTGGACACGGTATCCACATAGGGGACCCACCCCTGTGTCTGTGTGAGAGAGGCTATGGTGGGCCCAATTGTGACGTGGGTGAGTTGTTCACACACATAAGGCATGACGCTGGCTTTGGTCTCGAGCTGCAATTCTGCCTCTTTTAGAGTAAGTTTCCTGTCTGATTCATTCTCCTGTTCTGTGATTTTTAAGCACGCATGCCACAGCTGATTTTACTTCGTCTTCGTTTGTTCATTTCTGTACAGCCTGTACCTGCATGTCCACAGTGGCATCAATATTTTTGCAACGAAACTGCACGGTGACTAGAATCATGCACGGCGTGGAAGGATATATTCTCTGCCCGGCAAACAAAAGTACTCGCTGAGTGACTCATCACCCGACGAAACTTCCTCAAATCTTAATGGCATCAGCCCTTCATCTGTGTTCTCTCAAATTGCATTTGATCTGTTGGGGGATTTTTCCAGTTTTGGGAGGGGGTGAGATACAATATTGATGTGGAAGGCGTGAGTCATGTAACAGATACCTCCCAGTGAGGTTGCGCAGATAGGGCGACGTGGTAACATGGGCGGGTTGGGAGCGCACACAGCGCAAAATTCGTGGTCCATTCATTGTCTGCCATCGCAACGCAGGTCACAGTGAGAGCCAAACTGACGACGTCCATTCGAACATAATTTACTTCTCTTCCCTCGGCTTTGTTCTGGACTAATTGAATTTGTTCAAGAAGCATTAGGTGAGAACGAGTGCTGCTCATGGAGCTGTGGGGTGGTGCTGCAATGAGTTTTCTTGCAGTTGTCTTGTGTTGAAGCGTGCTGGGTGGGGGAGCCCTGGATGGGGAGGGGATCTTTGCTGAGGCGCTGACCTTGGCTGACTTCCCTTTGCTGCTTCTTTGACGACAGATGCATCTGCCAACAGCATCTCAGAAAAAAGACCCTGCCAAGACTGAGTCATTTGCGAGAACAAAAGCAAGAAGAAAATCCAAAAACAAAACATGAGCTTGTCAAAAAATTGCAGAGAAAAGAACGCGTACTTTGTTTTGGACCACAGCTGATCCACAAGGAAAAGTGAAGCTTTTCCAGCACAACCCTGATTGACGTATCGCAGAGTGAAACATCTGCAGCGTGGCGAGAACTGTCGATCGACAGACACAACACTGCATCCACGAGCAGCAAGTGTCGATCAACCAGCATTGGGTCAAACTTTTGATTGTTTGTTCTGAATTCACCTCTGGATGAGACTGAGTACGTACAATGCAGGTGGAACTGTGTTGTTTGGATTGGATCGTTTCTGTTTTGGGTGAAGCAGAGAAGGTCATCCGAGGTGGAAGTGAGATACGGGCTGAGCCAGGGATGCCGCGAGCTCTTCGGTCTGTCTCAATTTCGAAAGACAGAGCACGGGAAAGTCAGACATGTTCTGTCCCCACCGCACCGAGAAGAAGGTGAAGCAGCACAAATGGGCGCAGAGCGGCGGACGCCGTCCCGGTGCAGCTGTAGCGCGCGGAATGGGCTTCGTGTAACACGAACGCCTCGTATTGATGTGCTCCTGGGCGTTTTGACTTTTCGTCCTGGGTCTGGAGATTCTTCCGCTTCATTGATTTACATCATGTCGCAGTGTTTAGCGGGGATCAAAGCTGCCTGCGTTACGAGCTTTTTCTACCCTTTGCTGATTTATTGGGGCACTTACGCCCTGATGGGATGGAGGAAAAGGGGTCTGGTTTAGAAGAGCCGCCAACTTTTTGCAGAAGCTGACATCCAGGGGTCCTCTGGGGTGACACAAGGCACAACAGTACGAGGGTGTAACCGCGGCTAATTGTCAGTAATTAGAGGATCGGGTCAGTGGTAATGCACGACAAAGGTCGCGGTGCTGAGTGAAGCAGATCCCTCTGTGCAACACATTGCCGCGTCTGGTTTTCGCATCTCTCGGTTTCGGTCTGCGGTGGGAAAGTCGCGCGCGCCAAGTGGGTGCTTTTTGCACCCGCGCTGTGAAATGGATATTTCTCAAGAATGTGTTGTTGGTTGCCATTTGCAAAGCAACGGAAAGCTTGGTGGTCTGCAGGTCCTGCCGAAGTCACATGCCATCAAAATGCTATTTCAAAGGCATTTTGAAAACCCAAAAGTATGACTGTTGAACCTAAATAAACAAATGAACTGACAACATTGTTGATCCTTGGTCTGGTCGGTGTGGATTCAAGAGGGTGTTTGGAGTCGAAAATGAGATCGCACATCAGGAAGCCTCTGGCTGCGGGCGCCTTGCGGCGTTCGTCGTGTTTTTGTGCCTTTTCTTGGGTAGGCGGGGGCGAGTATTGGGATGTGAAAATCATGGAGGTAATCGCGCTCACATTGTTGCCGATGAAATGTTGCAACCGACAAAAAAGTAGCGGGTGTTTGGCAAAATACATAGTAAATATTGTGTAAGTGGTACGTGCGGTAATGAATTGCGCTGGAAACTCCAGCTGCGAGTGAACGACTTGTTTCGAGTGGAGATATTTTCCATTTCGCACAGATGATAGACAAAACCCTGCTTGACAATGTTCCTTGTCGCGCGATGTTTTGCGCACATTGTAATCCTCTGCCAACTGTATTTGCAGAAGTGTGCGACGTGGAATGTATTCACGGCCTGTGCCACGATCAGAGGTGCCAGTGCGAGGAAGGGTGGGCAGGTGAGTAACTTGTAGCAGTCTGCTGTTTTGCTCCAACCTCTTTGATCAACGTTTCGTGTCTCGCCACAAGCAGCAGTTGACACACGACATTGGATTTTGCAGGCGCCCATTGTGACCAGGTGGCGTGTGACCAGCGCTGCGACACTCACGGCTTCTGCAACAACGGAACCTGCATCTGCAACCCGGGCTGGAACGGCAGACACTGCAGCCTGGGTACGTGCGTCATGTCAAACTGCCGATGTCAAAGGGGCCAAAATTACTCAAAACGTGGAGCTGCGCTTCAGCTCGCTCTCAGGGCGGACCGGTTGCAGCTGTTGACAACGAGATTTATACCTTTGCAGAGGGCTGCCCCAACGAGTGTCACAACAACGGCGCGTGTCAGCTGTTTCAAGACGGTTGGAAGTGCAGCTGCAAGGACGGGTGGAAGGGCGTCGCCTGCAGCGTTGCCATGGAGATAGAGTGCGAGAACTCGCATGACGAGGACGATGGTGAGCTTCAAAACTTATTGTTGCTCCAAGTTCTCAAGAGAAAGCTAAAAGATGTCGGTCAATGAACCAAATGTTTGCGATTTGTTCACCGCCTGTTGTGTTTCTTGCAGATGGACTGACTGATTGCCAGGACCCAGACTGTTGCATTAGCATCTCGTGCAAAGACAGCGTGCACTGTCTGGCGTCTCCGGATCCGATGGAGATCCTCCTGCGCAAACAGCCTCCGTCCACCACGGCCTCCTTCTACGACCGCATGCGCTTCCTCGTCGAGGACAACTCGGTGCAGAATTACGCGACCCTGTCCAGCTTCAACCAGAGGTCAGCGAGCGGCGCTGATGGACGAGTGTTGGTGTTGGCTTCCTTCCCCTTAGTTCTCACTGCTGCCGGCCATCAGAGATCAATCCTTCCTCCCCCATTGAAAGTGCAGGTCCAAACAGAATGTTTCGGTTCAAATAAAATGTTGCGGATTTGGGTGGGATTGGAATTCACCGTAATTTGTTGGAGTGTGGGAAGGCAATTTTGAATCATCCTCTCCTCTGATTTTACAGTGGAGAAATTGCCAATTGAGTCAGTTGATCTCTGATGGTTGGTTCGCTGAACAAATACTCGTGTAAAGATTCAATCAAACTAACTTTAGATTTTTCATTAACATGGCTGCAAGACTCGTGCTGACTGACTGTGCGCTGCTGCAGCAGCTTCTGCTCTGCTCCGTCTCGTTCAGCTGTTGTATCGTGAACAGTCTGTGCTCCGCAAGTTCTGCACATTTTTTCCGTATCTTGCATCAACCCTGCTGAGATTAGCACGGCTTCTCGCGTCATTTTGCACCTTGTACGCGCAACGATTAAATTTTAGCCAACCAACCACCTGGACATAGTGCACTGCTGTACATAAGTAGGGATCCCAATAACCACAGTAACACGTGGTGGTAGAATTTTAGGCCTTTTCCAACCTTCATGTTTGCCATGCGATTTGCGCTGCGAGAATTTTGTGCGTTACCAATGTTGAATTTTAAGTGGAGCAACGAAGCCCTCGGAGTGAGCGTCGATGCGCGCCTCATCTCACTCGCGCCTTTGTCGTTACAGCCAGGTGTCGGTGATCCGCGGGAAGGTGATCGCGTCGGACGGGAGTCCGCTCATCGGGGTGCGGGTCAGCGTCATGACGCAGCCGCTCTACGGCTTCACTCTGTCCCGCGAACTCGGCCTGTGAGTCTCGATCCTTTGTGTTGTGGTGACGGTGGCTCAATGATGCAAATTTGTGCGCGTGTGATGATTTGGAAACTTCTCAGTCGGGCTTTGCTAAGCGTTTCCTCACAAATATTAAATCGTGTCAGGTTTGACATCCTGGTGAACGGAGGCGGCTCTGTGACGCTGCAGTTCCAGCGGCAGCCGTTCCAGCTGCGGCGCTGGACGGTGATGGTGCCGTGGAACCGCATGGTCACCATGGACACGGTGACGCTGCTGCTCGAGGGCGAGGAGGAGGCGGCGCCGCCCGGCTGCCCCGCCCACGTGTCGCACGACCACTACCTGATGAAGCCGCTCGTGTTGTCCACCTGGCAACACACACAGCTCGGCGCCTGCCCCTCCAAGAGCACTGTCATCCCCGAGTCACAGGTGAGGAAAACTGAAGTTACTCCACCTCTCCGACTCTTCATGCAAGTTGTGACCACTGAGATATCGTTGCTGAATGGCCCGATTCAACAACAGAAGCGTGCAGTGAAGTTCATTGCGATATTTGTTGACGCAGGTTCTGCAGGAGAGTCTGCAGGTGCCCGGCACGGACGTGTACCTCGTGTACCACAGCTCGGAGACGTCCGGCTACATGTCCACCATCATGATTCAACTCACGCCAGATGATGTTCCAGAAACCCTCGCTATTGTTACCCTCAAGGCAAGTCAAAAATCCTTTGCGGACAGGTTTACACGATTTGAACTCAGTGCTGTGCACTCGGATATGCTGGTCGTTCACATGTGTTGTTGTTTGCTCACAGGTGGCCGTGGAGGGCTTGGTGTACCAGAAGATATTTGAAGCTGACGCTGGTCTCAAGTACAAATTTGCTTGGGACAGACGAAATGCGTACAACCAGAAAGTGTACGGCATCGTCACGGCACAAGGTGAGTTCTGGCAGAAAGAAACGTTTGGCTCTGGTTCAAGTGTCATACTGATTGACAGTCGGAAAACTCTCCGTGCTCTTCACGTCCTTGAACGTTGTGATTGCAGTCGGAGTTGGGTACCAGTACAAGGACTGCGACAAGATCTTCTGGGAAACTCAGTCGGCGACGATGAGCGGCTACGACATCACGTCGTCCGAGATCGGAGGCTGGAACCTGCACATCCACCACACGTACAACTTCCAGGAGGGCATCCTGCACAAGGGCGACGGCACCAACATCTACCTCAAGGAGCAGCCGCGCAAAGTGGTCACAGTCATGGGCAACGGCAAGAAGCGGAAGCTCGACTGCCGCAGCTGCGACGGCAAATCTGAGGACAGCAAGTTGATGGCGCCGGTGGCGCTGGCGAGCGGACGCGACGGAAGCCTCTACGTCGGCGACTTCAATTACATCCGCAAACTGAGCTCCAACAGGCAGGACGTCGCCAGCATCCTGCAGCTCAGGTAACGGAAACTGCCTGGGCAGTTCACAAAATGCACTTGACCTCAGTTTCTGTGTTCTTTGAACGCTCGCAGTTTGCACTCACTCCATTCATACGTTTCCCTTGCAGCATGCCCGAGGTTCCGTACAAGTATTTCATGACGGTGAGCCCGCTGGACGGAAAGCTGTACATCTCCGACTACCAGAGCAAACGCATCCTGCGCGTCAAGACGATGGGCGCTGTGCGCGACCTGACGGAGAACATGGAGGTGATCGCCGGCACCGGAGACCAGTGCGTCCCGGGGGACAAGAAGAAGTGCGGGGACAACGGGCCCGCTGTCAACGCTGATCTCTTCTATCCCAAAGGTGAGGAGGGAGCAGGATTGCACAAAAGCGCAGAGTATGTCGTTGCGAGTACGTGTTGCCATTTCAGTTGCAAGGCCCAGAGTTCACGCTCTTGCTGTTGTCAATTTCAGGCGTCGCCATCAACAAGGACGGCGTCGTGTACTTTGCCGACGGAGCGAACATCCGGGTGATCGAACTGAACGGAACCATCCGAACGATGATCGGGTCCCAGGGGCAACCGACCCACTTCAGTCCGCTGCCCTGCGAGTCCGAGATCTCCATCCAGGACGTATGTTGAAGTGTTCCGTTCGTCATGGTATCTGTCAAGAATCAGTCTTCAGTTTCACTCGTAATTTGACGGAATTGTTTCGGGCTCTTCTGACCCCTTCTGGCCTGCACGATCAACAGTTTCGCACGTTGATACGAGAAAAGTGCGTGTCTGAACACCCTGCGGTGCTGAAGTGAAGTTTCCCTCAATTTTCAGATCAAGCTGCACTGGCCGACGGCGCTGGCCGTGAACCCGCTGGACGACACGCTGCACATCCTCGACAACAACATGGTGCTCAAGGTGACGGACGACGGCAAGGTGCTGGTGGTGGCGGGGCGGCCGCTGCACTGCCCGCCGCCGGACCCGCACCTCAACCCGCTGCTCTCCGAGGACCAGTCCGGACCCAAACTCGCCAACCAGGTCGGTGAACCGCCGGTGCAGGTCTGAATGTCACAAGACGGACGCTCCGTTCTCTCGTTTGTGCCAATTCATGTTTACTGAAAGAGTGATTGGAAAAGCAATTGAAGAGTAAAACCGACTGGGCAATAGAAGATCATTCGGGAGGAATTCCGATTTCATTCATGACTTTTGTGTTTCCGTTGTAGGTCATTTTGTATGCTCCACAGCACATATCGTTTGCACAGAACGGATATCTGTACATCGTAGAAAGCGATGGGAAGATGACAAATCAAATTCGAGAAGTATCCACGGACGGCACGATCAATCACTATGTCGGAGCCAAGTCCAAGTGCAGCTGTTTGGAGGCGGACTGCAAATGCTTCGAGCCCAGAGAAGTCCTCGCGACGAAGATTCTGCTGCATTCGCCGACTGCGATCACAGTTACTCCAGACAACGTGCTGCATGTCACAGACATGGGCAACTTGAGAATCTACTCGGTCGTGGCGACGCTGCCCGAGTCGGACAGATACGGCATGTACGAGGTTCTGTACCCGCAGACGCAGGAGAAATACATCTTCAACAGATACGGGCAGCACGTGTCGACGAAAAACATCATCACTGATCAGTACGTCTACAACTTCACGTACAACGTCAACTCTTACTACGGGAAGCTGACGGAGGTCTTGGACAGCAACAGGAACAGGCTGAACATCAAACGCGACTACACGACACAGGCCAAGGAGATCACCCCGCCCGGAGGACAGAAGTGCAAGTTCATCATGGACAACATGGGGCAGCTGCACAAATTCATCGCGGCTGACAATTCGAGCACCAAGTTCCGCTACATCAGCAACACCGGGCTGCTGGAAACGAAAGAGACGAGCGACGGACACACGTTCGTGTACGAGTACGACACGAACGGACGTTTGTCGTCCGTGTCGCAGCCGACAGGGGAGCACACGAGTCTGAGCACTGACGTGGACGCCTCAGGTGCTATAGCCCGTCTCCGCACTGATTCCACTCAACAAACCGCCCTGGCAACTAATGGAAATATGCTTTCTGTCCTGCATGGCAAGTGGCTTTATTCGTGCTCTTATCATCACTCACGTTTCTTTTCCGAAGATCCACTAGTAGTTTTCATTTTGTTTCTTTGGTTTCAAAAAGTTCATTTTTGGTTGGAGGGGGAATTGCAACGTTTGGACTTTACAAACATAACCACGACGAACCAAATGCACTTGTTTGGGGATTTTTGCTTTGAAGTTTGGCATTTTTCTGTTCAGTTTGAGACTAGTGGATCTTGAAATGTCAAATCGTGTAAGACCGTGAAAACATTTCGAACCCACGAACTTTTTCCTGAATCGGAATGAGACTGAAGTGAACCCGTCAAAAGTGAACCTTGTGCCGAAAACGTGAATCACTCAAAACTCCTGACCTCTCTCCAGTAAAGCGTGCCTCCCTGTGTCACTGAAACATCCATACATGTGTGATCTCATGATTCAAGTCCCGTGTTGTGAGAACAACTCTGTTGAAGCGGGGTAAGACCAGCTCTCGAGGCTTTCAGAAGTTGAGCTTGAAGGCGATGCTGATTGTCACGATCAATTTTGAAAATCACTGGGTCAATTTTGACGAATGATTCGCAAAACTTTTGCGCTCACATTTTTCACAAACACAATTTTGTTAGTTTTTAGTGACATAAGCTGCTTCTGAAAGATCTGATTGCCAAATGACTGAAATTGTGGGTTAAGTCTGAGCTGCACTCAGTGATTGATTTTGCTGGATGGTGCTAGTACAATCGGTTGTGATCAACTCTTTGATTTTGATTGGTTGGGTGTTGGTGGCTGCTACGAGTACGAACCATTTACTGTTGTGGTACAACACACTCTAGTGACGTGTCAGTCAGTACGTCGCACAACATCATTTGCCACTGCTAGTTGCCACCGGTACTGTAGTACATGGACTGTGCACCCGTGTTACCTAGTCGCGTTGGGGTCCGACGCTCTTGGCGATCAGCGCACAGGGTCACCACCTCGTAAAGCAGTATCAGGCAATTCACAGCCACGAAAGATGAGCGGGGATTTTGTCGTCAATCGATAGCTGAATGGGCTCAAAGTCAATCCGGGCAATTTTTGAAACTTTGTCAACGCCACAGAAGTGGTTGAACTTTTGTCGCGACTTTTGAGGATTGATTTTGATCACATTTCTGAACACAAAATACGTAGCTGTATGGAAGTCTAGAAAAGTCTAGTGAAAAGCCATCATGTGGCCCTAACATGTCACCGTACGAACACACTAAAAGCATGGATAGGAAAGTTTTCATTCAGTAAATAACTTTTGAAGTCCCGATCATTTTGTCCCGAACACAACTAATCCAAGCGCGATTCGGACAAAAACTTCAGTTCTCGTATCTCATGTCAATTTGTCTAGTGGGTGAAAAATTTCATTTCTCGCGGTGCAGTAACGCTGGTATTTTGTCTTCGTTGCAGGAAAAGCCAAAACCAAAGTGTCGTACCTGCACGACGGCGCCCTCGTTGTGGAGTACCCGTTCCACATGGCCATCACGATGGAAACAAACCCGCACCCGCTCCTCAGTACCGAGCACCAGCTGCATGTCAAGCGCAAAGTGATTTTGCCTGACAACGTGGTGCACAGGCTCGAGTGGCGCTACTACCTGCGCAGGGAGGGCGCCACGGGTAGTGGGCGCCGCGTGAGCGGAAAGGTCGATAAAGTGGGGCGGCGAATGCGGGTAGGCAGCACGCCTAGGCATGATGGTAGAACGCCCCCAGACCTGCATGAGCTAACCTCCGCTGAGGGCGGGTTTGAAGGCAAAACGCTCATGGTACGTTTGTTTCACACACCGACTAACATGATGCACTCGCATCGCGTGTGCAGCAGCAACACGGATTAACGCACTCTTGCGCCGTCTGATATCAGAAGTCGGTTCGCAAAAACCTGACGTGAAGCTAAATTTGAACAATGGAGTGGGTTTGTCTTCGTGTTGGCTGCTTGCACGCGATGTATCTGTGTATATTTAAGCTGCAGCGTATTCCACATGTCACTGTGTGCAAAGTGCTAAAAGAGTTTGAGCAGATTCAAAAGTGAATCACATGTAAATACAGTTGAAACGTGGTCCATCGTTCGTAATGTCAGTGTTGTTTTGGTTTTGTTGGCAAGACGGCGACGTTGAATTGGTATATTTGTGCAGCTTCGTTCATGGCTGTCTTTTGAAATTTGCAGGTGTAAATTTTGCTCTTGCCATGAAAAGGTTTTGCGTTAAGTTTGCACTGTTACAATTAACCGGTGCACATTGCAGTATTTGTAGTGTTTATACTGTTAATGATGTCACCCGTCACTGGTGCGTTTTTGATTCGTATCCGTGTGGATATGGAATCATTTGTACTGTGTTGTGTGATGTCCATTCGCGTACAACATGCCGCTCGGCATGCTTGTACCGTGTGATTTGTCGCGCATGTCTCACCGTTCCACAGTTTTTGGTTTTATTTGGCTTTCCACATGTTCAAAATTTATTTTCTTGTGTTGCAAAGTTTTGTGAGTTCAGACCAAATTGATCCTGATTTCTCCCCAAATCTACGTACCTTTCATTTCGCTGTCTTTCTGAAGGTTTCGTTCGATGACAAAAAGGGAAGAACATTTCAACAAAAACATGGCAAATTGCTATCAAACTGGGCTGCAAATCTTTCTTCATGTTCTGTGTGTGTATCTGTGTCGTCCATCAATGTTGTACCTGTGACACTCCTGCTGCGCACATCTCACAGTGTCGCTGGACACGTTTCGTTTTGCAGGTGAACGGAGAGAACCTTCTGACCCTCGAATATGAGCGCGAGTCGCACAGCGAAACCATCTACAACCGCGACCTCAGCGGACTGCTCACCGTCCGCTACAACAGCGCCGGGCAGCCCACGCACTTCGTGCCGTACGGAAATATTCAGGTGCGGACAGTGTGTCCATTTTCTTCAAACAAGTGACAACGTCACCAGCTGCTGAGAAAACATCGCGCGCTGACTTGTCTCTGCATTATCTTGAGGCCAACCGATTTACTTTGACTTGTAGTCACTGAACATGACGTACGACAAGAACGGGAGGATGTTGACGTGGACGTACGGCGACCTGCACATCCTGCACGTGTACGACGACAAGACCGGCTACCTGACTGAAAAGAAAATCGGCACCAGAGCTGTCTACAGATACATCTACAAGTCGGGCACAAAGGTTGGTGTCGCAACAACTCAGTTCCAACCAAATGAGAGTACATCGTACAAACTGAGCTTTGAGAAACGACTTATTATCCACTGCAGCCGACAGACGTGATTCTGCCGAGCGGAAAGCAGTACGTACTGAAGTACGACCAGTTCGGCAACATCGCCGAGGTGTTCATGCCCGGCATGTCGAAGCATCACTTCCACGCGCTCACCACGCTGCACGTGTACCGCCGCATGTACGTGGGGCCGGGGCAGCACGGCAAGTACATCCTCGACACGAACGCCGAGGGGCAGCTGCTGAGGGAGCAGTACCCGAGCCACAACAGACAGGTAAGCTGTGCTCTCGGGCACAGGAAGCAAAGAGCTTTGTGTCTGCCAAGTTCAACACTGACCACTGATGATTTCATTGATGTGAGTGTTGCCTGTCAATTTTGTGTCTCCGTGTCTGATCCGCACGCTTCACGTCTTGCTCCAGGTGATCTACACGTACAACCCCCTCGGGAGGCTGGGTGCCGTCTTCTTCGACTGGACGGACGTCAAGTATCACTACGACGCCGAGTCGGGCGTGCTGGCGTCCATCCGCCTCACGAGCCGCGTCGCCTGGAACTACACGTGCAACATGCTCTTCCAGCCTCCGGGCGCTCTCGCCAAGGACCATCACGTCGACTTCAACAACACGGGATTCAGGCTGCTGCCCGCCAAGTACAGGTGCGCTTTGACTTCAGTTGGTGTGTTGTTTCACGTGCGAGACTTCTGAGCAGAACAACCAATGATGAGAACAAACGACTGTTGGGTGTGTGACTTCCTTCACCAGTTGTCTGTCCCACTGCAGGTATTACTACGACAACAGTTTCCGCGTCGCGTCCATGGAGGTGAGCATCGGGACGCAGGTATTCGCCCCGGTCAACCTGACGTACAGCGCCGACACCGGGCTGCTCGAGCGCGTCAAGACGTTCACGCTTGCGTACCCGCGCGCCAACCGCATGAGCATCACCGACTCGAACGTCGAGGTCATCCGCGAGTACAGCGCCGGCGGGAAGCTCACGGACGAGTGGTACAGGTGAGGCGTCGGCTTTGGGTCGGTTGTTGCGAGCTTTGAAATTGTCAGCCACGGAAGATGAAACAGTGATCGCTTTTGAGAGTGAAAACCTCGCAGTCTGAAAGAGGTCGTGACAACTTCGACACCTTCACGAACAGTGGCTACAATTTTCTCTGCAGGTTCAACAACTACATGGTATTCACGCTCGAGGTCAAGTACGACGACCTGGGTCGCATCCACCAGTGGCGGCGCAAGGTCGGCACGAGCGACCTCAAGGCGTACGAGTACGTGTACGACATCGACAACAACGTCATGGAAGTGGTGCTCAACGGACAACCGACCTGGAAATACGAGCACGACGCCAACAACAACGTCATCAAGATCAATCAGTACGACGAGAGCAGGACCCTGACCATCAACCAGAACAACCAGATCGAGAGCGCAGACAACGAGAGATTCATCTTCGATTCGGACGGGTTCATGGTGAAGCGAGATGAGGAACATTTTGAATACAACTCGAAGGCGCAGCTGGTGCGCGCCTTTGAAAAGGGGAAATACGACATCAGCTATTTCTACGACACCCTGGACAGACTCGTGGCGAGGAAGGACAGTATTGGAGATTATCTGACTCAGTTTTTCTACGCTGATATCAGTAAAAAGGACCGCATCACCCACATCTATGATCACGGCACAGGAGTTTTCACGCAACTTTTCTACGACAATCGAGGTCATCTGTTTGCCCTCGAGCAGGACGGGAGGCAGTTCTACATCGCACTGGACCCCATGGGTTCCCCCATTGTCATCTTCAACGGCATGGGCTCTGTCGTGAAGCAGGTGACCTACGATCCCCTCGGTCTGAAAATGACGGATTCTGCTCCCGAATTCCACTTCCTGTTCGGATTCCAATGCGGCATCATTGACCACATCACGAAGCTGATCCACTTCGGTTCGCGCGTGTACGACCCCAGCACCGGCAGGTGGACGTCCCCAGCTTACCACGACCTGCTGCACAAACTGAACGACATCACCGTCAATCCGGGCATCGTCAACCTCTACCAGAACTGGCACATCGTCAACAAGGAACTGCACCACACAAACTACATGACAGGTCAGTGAACCGTGCCAAAAAGCAAAACAACGTTCGTTTACGAAGTTGCTCTTGTGAGCACCCTACACTTGTTCATCTCTGTGTTCTGAGAATCTCTTCACAATCTTAGTGGTTCAAACATTTGTGTGTTTTCAGATTTGGCGACGTGGCTCAACATCATCGGGTACGACGTCGACAGCCTGGTCCCCGCCGTGTCGTTCAGCGGCGAGATCCGCCCGGCGCCCGCGCCGCACCGCCCGCTCATGCCCGTCACCTCCGCCTTCGAGTGCGCCTTCAACCGCGACATGCACAACTTCATGAAGATCTCGACGGTGCCGCGCTCTCGCGTCGCGCACCTGCAGCAGCGCGACGAGATCGTGCGCTCCTTCAAGCCTTTCCAGTTCATCTTCGGGGAGGGGATCCTACTGTCCGCCGTGGACGGCAAGATGGTGGTGGAGGTGCTGGACTCCGCGTCGGAGAAGCTCGCGCTGTTGGCCACCACTCTGCTCAATAACTCGGAAGTGGTGAACCTGCACTTCTCTATTCACGGCCGAGACGCGCACTTCTTCACGAAGGCGCAGCTGAGTCAGGCCGTGGAGGACGTAAGGGAGTTGTCACTGAGAACAGAGGACACCATTGAGGGTGTCAACGTCACAGTGCACAGGTACCACGAGACGAGTGAAATCATGAAGTATGTAGATATCAGACTGCACAGCAACCACACGGTGTTGAACCTACGCTACGGGACCACAGTGGCACACGAGTACGACCGTGTGTTGCACCATGCAAAGCAGCGTGCCATAGACCAGGCTTGGAGACTGGAGAAAAAGCTCGCAGAGAATGGACAGAAGAGCATCCACCAGTGGACCAAGGAGCAAAAAGAGGAACTCATCAAGAAGGGTTCCGTGTCCAACATGGAGGCTCGCTATCTGCGCAGCGCCTCGCGTCACCCCGAACTGGCGGACGATGCGAAAAATATCCGCTTCATCCCGTCGAGCTGATAGTCGACCTGCTTGTCTCCTCTTCCATGTGATCATTGTTGCATCATCCACATTGTGTCAGCACAAGTCAATGCATTTTGCGCATCTCACTGAAATCGTCTGCGACATTCTCATCTTGATAGATTTTTTTAGGGCATTTTGTATTCTCAAGGATCAGATATTAGCTTTCAATCAAGCTTGCAAAGTTCTACGCTCACCTGTGCACGTTTTCACAACTTACCAACCGCGCGAAGCAACTTATAAGTTCAGGTCGTGTTGGACTTCTCCAAGGCTGGACCCAGAGGCATGTCTTGTACTTAGAATGACGACTCAGGAGCTCAGAAGCGAGTGAAGCCGTGGCGCAACCATGCCTAAGTATTGAACCAGTGTGTTTATCCAAGTCACAAGTACTTATAGTCAGTGTGTGTATCTTGCCAGTGTGAGGGAGCTGAAAGTGTGAGCACCGTTGTCCCAAACACAGGCCATTGTCTGGTGGCACTGCGCACATCGAACTGGTTGATTCACTCGCGCAACCTCTGTGTGTTTCTGTTGTGAATGATTCGCGGCCGTTGATGAGTGCGAGACTTTTGCGTTGCGTGACAGATTCATGAAGACATTCCTGACTGAAGATAGGGATGTGATTGTACATAGCTGGAGTTGTACACACTCACAGATGTGCTATATGGTTGAGCTTGTACGTACAGCGTTTCTGTGGTCAAGTGGAATGAATGGCGAGTGTTGAGTGTTTGCGACGCACGTGATGATGTGATTGGAAAACGTGTTATAAAGCCCGCGGTTCGTCAATAGGTGCCGTCACCGCGAACTTGGTGCAATCGCTGGGTATGTGTGTGTAGATCTATGTCTGTTTGGGCACCCAGGCGACTTACCAACAGGAGGGGGGGAGGTAAAAAAATCACCTGAATATTTGTTGCTCAAAATTTGATACCAATCTTTTTCTAGTTGAAAAAAAAAAGTCACCTGGGCCAAAGAAAGTGCTGAGTCACCAAGGCCGAAAGTGTAAGTTTCCTGTCAGCCAAGCTGGCGTGGTGGAACTGCGGGCTATTATGCGCAGCCTTCTTGTTGACGTGAGATGTGAATGTGCCACAAGACTGCCAGCAAGTGTACTGCCAGTCAGGTGGGAACGATTTCCTCCGAGCGATGCAACGGTTGTCTTGATTTCGCACTTGATGGGCACAACGTTTCGGTGTCCGATGGCGTTGGTCAGCGAAATGTGGATTCTGCAACTTAATTTCCTTTTCTGTGTTCGTTCGCTGTCAACCTTTCTTCAGTGCCATTTTCACGTCTTTGTGGTTTGTCTGGTGGACTTGCCCATGTTCGTTATTGATCAGGTGACAGTTATGCGCTTGTTTTGTGTGCCAAAAGTAGCAAGAAATCATATCCCACAAATATCACACCGTAACCAAAGTATCTGGAAATTACAAAGTATTATTTTTGGATTGTACAGGGGACCCTGGTAAGTGAGCAAGATCTCCTCAGAGAAGCTCATTGGTTGTGAGCACAGTTGCATCCAGTGAGATGATTGTCCTTCCTCACTGTAAGAGAAACTTGAGGAAACGTTCGTGAAGATGCATAAATATCTCCAAATTGTTGGAAGCGTCTTGTTGTCAAGCTTTACAAATCTAGTCCTTTTCGTTGAGAAATATGCGACACTGTACATGTTGATGTCACTATTTATGAACAATTTGTCCAGTGTGTCACTTCACAAAGCATTGTACGTGTTGATACACAAGTAAACGTACGCGTAGCTTGTTAGACGACATTTTGTGCCTTTGTTGTAGTGAAAATATGATTTCTATGATGACAGTTTAGCAAGAAAACAAATGACAACAATGACGTATTTTGTAAAAAGAAAACATAAAATAAAATGTGTAAAAATGCAAGTTCGCATTGACATCAATTCCTTCACAGCTTGTGTTCTGCAGGGCAAGGCCTCACAACAGACACGGAGCAACACAGATCATGCACGGCGAACGCCGGAGAGAACACTGGGTGTACCAAAAGTAACCGATCGCAAAACACGGAAAGATGGCAAATGCTTTTTTTTTGCAGGAGAAACTTTAGAGCCAAAATGACATTTTTTGCTGGGGGTTGAGCATTGTGCGATGACTGGTTCCTTCAGTGCAACCCTCATATTATTCTTCGTCCGGCGCCGCCACCTCTGGATTCATCACGAATGGATTTGGACAACATGTTCTTGTACAACGTGTCATACGAGTGCCAAACTGCTGGTGTTTGCAATTGCAGACGTAAAACACGGATGTTCCTACAAAGGTGCTGTCTTTCTGAGCCTTGGGTGCGCTCAAGTTGTGGTTATCTTGAAAACCTCTCCACCGAAACTTCTGCCCGAAGAATCTGGACAGAATGGTATTTTGTGCACGCGCGGATGCCAGAAACTATTTCCACCACAAAAGCGTTTTTGGCAAGTGCGACGGGAAACATCAGCAAAGCAAGACAAAAACGATTCTAACGGGTCATTCAGACAAATGAGAAAGTCGCCAACAACGTTGCTGAGCCTGATGCTGGGTCACTTAACAGTTTCTCAACAATGCAACATGTATGTACACGTTCCTTCCCTTTGTGGGCCACCGGTTTGGACGCACGGTTTCAGTACGACACTACTTTCGCGATTTCCTTGCTTTCGACTGCCAGTTTGGAGCCTTTTCAAATCCATTTTTGCCGTGATGATAATCGGTGATCGCTTGTTGGATTTCTTCTTGAGTGTTCATCACAAACGGTCCTGTCAATCACAGAGATACGTTGAAAAGCTGCACCTGTTGAGCGCTGAGACAACCGAACACATTGCGGGTCTTATGGAATCTATTCACGAAATATTCTCGGAAGTGACGGTGAAAACAAAGCAACAACAACGCAGTGTTACCGTGCTGCACGATGGGCTCCTTGATGGGCTTCCCGCCGACCAACACGAAATGGCAAACTTCGTCTCCGTGGTTCTCCACTTCCAGCAAATTGCCGTCACTGAAGACGATCGTCTGATGGGCGACGCCTTCATTCTGTTTGTCTGCAGGACCTGCAACATCAGGATGCATGTCGGGAACAAGGCTCCGAACACAAGTCAAAGGTAGAATCTGTGACTGATCTGAGCTTACCAAACATGACTTTGCCATCCAGTATGTAAGCGAACACCGTCCAGCCAGGTTCTGTGGGCTGATTCAACTTGGCTCCAGGGTCCAATTTGAAATCGAGGTAGAATGTTGGTGTCCTCGTGTAAACTGGAGACTGAAGAGAAAAGAGCGCTTGTTCAGTTTTCTTGCAATGAATTTTTCTTGAGAATGAATCTGAACTGATCTGTTCTGTCAAAACTCACAGTTGTGCCCATGGAAGTTCCAGCGATCACTTTCACTTCAACTCCGTCAGCCCTTTTCCTCGGAATTTCCTTGTCTTTAAGTTCTTGATATTGAGGTTCGATCATCTTGAACTGCTTGGCCAGGTTGACCCAGAGCTGCAGTCCTCGACACGGTTTGTCACCAAACGGCATCTCACTGTGCACAATGCCTCGTCCAGCTGTCATCCACTGAAAGTACAAGTTCGAAAAAGAATTGCAACTGAACAATTTATTGGCAAAAGGGACACATTTTTCGACTTGTGCTTCAAAATAAAAGCTCACCTGCAGGTCTCCAGGTCCCAACACACCTTCGTGGCCCACGAAATCTTCATGTCGGAAGTTGCCTTCCAGAAGATACGACACCTGGAGGGGAAACACACGTTACACACTCCACATTGCACAATTCTTTGAAAAATCTCGACAGCTCTTTGTTTCAATGAGGTATTTTCATCTTGAGGCTCACCGTCTCGAAACCTCGGTGTGGATGATCCGGGAAGCCCGCCGGCGCCTGGCCCTGGAACTCGTCCAACATCAAAAACGGGTCCAGATTACGCAGCTGCAACGTCAAAAACAAAAGTAAATCAAATGGTCCGAAAATACGAAGCTTGAGAGACAGCCATTGAAAACCTTGGTGCGATTGAAATTCTATCTGAACAGCGACAAAGACCAAACAGCAGTTGTGCGTGACGCGCGAAAGGAAAGTGCGAGTTCCACCTCCCGTCTGCCGACGCTGCGGCGCACCCGCGCTCCGACCCCCTCGTCCTGCCAAACACTCGTCACCACTTTCGTCACCGTCCTCGACATGTTCCCTGCCTCTTGTCCAGTCACCTTGCGATCACACGAAAGTGGAAACGATACAGCATCGTGGCGTTTTTTTACCAAAGGAAAAGTCACAAGTCTGACCACTGCATTCGGTCAATTTCCTTTGGCCAATGTGCACCAGACTCTATCTATCATCTGGATGTGACAAACCCAACTCGAACAAGAACCGAATTTGAATTTGATCGATAGAGTCTAGCATCCGTTGAAAACTAACTTGTTATTTTCCAAAAAAAAAACCACTGCTGGTTCAAAAGGCAAAGCTGCAAAACAACGAGGTATTGCCGACTCACCTGGATGTCCAAGTTGTACTTGTCAACTGGTTCAAACGCTGATTCTGTGCTGGTCACAAGATGGTAAGTCCGCAGCTGCAGCAAAATCACCGCGATCTGCGTCTGATGCCGAATCTGAATGAATGAAGCATCCTCGTGCGGTTTATTTTGTACACAAAAAGACATTCCAGATAAAGAGGCCCTGATGGGCAAATTTTTCCGACAGCCAAACCGTGTATTGAAGAATGCTGCACAGCGCACTGAGATATCCCAAAAGAAACCTCCCACTAAGGCCCACACCAGAAAAATGCAACCACAATCAACTTGATTGTCCCCGCGTTGCTTATGGTAAAACATGCACCCTGAAAAGTGATCGACACGGCAGCTGCAGTGATAGATCTCACGCCTGAAAACATCTCTCAGGTGCCTCTTGAGGTCGAACCGCAGCTTCAGAAGTTCCAGTGAGTGACTGCCAGAACAATTCTGGATTGTTCTCGAAATGCACTGCTGCATTTCTCAGCAGCCTGTTCAATCAAACAAGAGCGACAAAACCTTTCACTCACACAAACCATTGAGCAGAATCACTTCCCGTGGCTGTCATCTGCACAATTTCCATGCCCACGAACCTGAACGACACCTGAGAACCTACAGCATCTGATTGACACAGCAACAAATCTTTGCGGATTTCCGTAGATCTACGGATATTTCATTTTCATGGCAAAATTGTCTTTTGAACAACTGAAACTCTGGACTTTTTTTCTCACCACCGATAGCTTCCAGAAAACCCAGATTGCCGATTCTCCAACAGACTGTTTATTGCTCTTGAAGACTTTGCACTTTTGGTCTCGGTACAGAAAGCCAGGTGCGCACAGACGAAGTGAACACAGAACTTTGTCTTTGGCATCAACCAACAAAACATGAACGAAGCGAAGGCGGTTAGATTTGCCTTTTTAAACAAGGCTTCCCGTTCACAACTCGTTTGAAAACAGCGAAAACGTTGACTCTTTTGAGTCTTTTGAGTCTTTTCGGTCTCCACCAAATCACGTATGCCACAATGTTGAACGCATACATGTAGAGTTTTTACGAGCAGCAGAGAACCCTACGACGCACCTGTTCACAACTGATGACAAATCGTCGTCCTTTCCTTTGCAGCTGTGTCATTACAATTCATTTTGCGCACAACACGTAGATTTTTCAATGAGTAATGCAGATGTTTTACAGAAGAATTTCTGACAAATCGAACTGATTGCGGTCACGGATGGTTCGAGAGAAAGAATTCGCACCGTCCAATCTGTAAACTCCTGTGAAAGCTGACACATCAAAATGGAAACAAGCTCACAATAAACGAGTGTGACATTCAACAACAAGACAGCACGTTTTGACTCACAAGACAAAAATGAACGTGAACCAAGGAACTGCTCTCCTCGACCCTGGGCAGTTTGGTTCATCGAGAAGCTTCCATCACAGACAAAGAACCTGTGGAAAGTATCCACACAATTACCGGACCAAGTGAACTGAAAATATTCGCCCAGCGACCACCCCACTCGCACACGTTACTGTCTGCTGTCTAGCTTCGCTTCCTGGCAGTCACAGCTGTCTTCCTGGAAAAGACACTTCGTTCCGTGTTTGTCAAAACTCGCACTGGAACTCGTCGACGAGTTTCGTGCTTGACACCATAAAGCATCCACCGCTTGTCATGTCTCTTGTGCTCGCCTCCCTGTTGTTGCAGTGAGAAATGTTTTCTTGCTCAAAATCACTGATCTTTCCGGCGTCACAGCACGGAGGGAATGTACGCAAAGAAAGATAAATGAACTCTGCAAAATTACAACACACAATTGGACAACTTGAAAAAATACAAAAAGCCAGACCCAAAGACCAGTGGTGAGACAATGAAACAAATATTTTGACTGTGCTCTTTCAAAATTACAGCACACGCGTAAACGCAGGGAACAACAGTATGTCTGCACACGATTGCGAGAAAAAAACACACGGTCAGTGCTCTGGCGTACAACGAGGATAGACTGTCAGTGACGACTGATGAGCTCAACCAAGACATGTCAGTTCTAGTGGTATGATCAATCCGAAGAAATCAAAAATTATCAATGACATCATATCTGGGAACAAAACCCGACGTTCGCTCAGAGCGACGACATCCACAGGCCGCAACGATTCAAGTCACAAGTTCACACAGCATTCGAACACATGGCCTCGAAAGGCCGGTTGTTCCGACAATCATTCTTAAAACTCATTGAATATCACAGATGCACACAGTTGCTGGTACTCTTGACTTTGCACGGACTTCATGACACTTTGGATTTGTCTTTTCCAAGTAATTTGTGAAGAAGTTTCTTCTTTTTCTTCTTCCCAGTCGTTTTGTCATCCGTAGATGCGATCGATGAACTGTCAGCTGTTGAAACGAGATCGAATAGGTGGATAACCAAAGTAATTTCTCAGCGCAACACTCTGCAAATTTGTCGAGATCGGCAGAAACCAACCAAATCTGATGGCCTCTTCTGTCCTCGTGACGGACACCCACGAGAGAAGGGTCGCTGTTACTGCAACAATTTGTTCCACTGCCAGCCAACAGTCCCATCCGCGTTTGATTTATTGAACCAGCCCGAGCGCGGCAGCACCTCACCTGTGGACTCCGGGCTCGACTCCTCCTCCATGGTGGGTGGGTTGACGGCGCTTAGCACCGCCCTGTGTCCGCCCACCAGGTGGCTGCTGAGCGCCGTCTCCGAGCGCGACGTACTCAGCGTGAGCGCCTTGGGGCGCTGCCGCGCCGTGTCGCCACTTGTTCTGCCGAACGAGCCGGCGCGCTCCCGCATGTCGTCGTCGAGTAGGCGCAGCAGCTGAGCCTCTGTGCTGGGACTGCAACAGAATCACCGACCGAACTGTAGGTTCGCTCGCAGACATCCAGAAATACCTATTTTTTTTGGTCGTGACGTTCAAAGGGTTGAGTCAGACAATACACACGCACAAATTTCCACAGACGTTACCTGTTGTCACCCAGATTGAACTCCACATGTTGACGATGAGGTTCAGATTCTGAGGGCGAGTCTTGATTCTGAAAGAGACGCAACAAACATGTCTGACAGGCACGGTTGATCCACGTGTTTGTCACTGATCTACGGGCTGCACTGGATGCGAGTTACTGCGCGACAGATATTTCTTGCAGTGTGCTTGCACTTGCAGCACGCACTTTGCAATAGAAGTCGTCCTCAGCAGACCAATGAATGCAGCAAAATTGTACCTGAGACTGAGGAACGCCAGTTGGCACGCGCTGAAGGTTGAGGGGGTGGGGCTGCATGACGGCGGTGAGGGGGTGCACGCTCGCGCTGTTCACGCCGCTGTTGAGCGCGCTCGAGCTGTACGCCTGAGTCAGCGACGTCGTCATCAGCCGCTTCTCAGCCGGGTGACTCTGCGGCAGCCCTGCAACGACAGCAAGGCGCATCTCACACACAGGGCACGACAAGGCAATGATGCCACCTTTTTCTGCCAAAATCCAAAAAACGTAAATTTCAAACCACACCAATGTTACGCGGACACTCTTTAGACCCCTGCGATTCCCCTCAACAAGTAAGAGCAACAGAAGTCCAGACTCCCATTCCACAAAAATCTGAGTTTATGAAATTAATTGCAAGCAAATTCACTCTGCAGGGATCTTCACAAGTACAAAAAGAGAAACAGAAGTATTCTCTATCCCTGTGTGCTACAACAGATCTCAAACAGGTGTGAACACCCTTGTGCCTTGACGTGAATTACAACCGCTGTGCATGAAAGACAAACACCAAAACAACGAATTGAGGAGAATCTCCTGGTCAGTGCAGATCGTAACTTAAAGGAAAAAAAAATAAAATCAATTGCACCAACCAATGCCTCAGTTACCGTATGTTCAATGAACAAAAGAGTGTTAGCACGGAAAGCGTGTACTACCAGGTTGTCTGGGTCCTTTGTAATTGGCGTGACCAGGCACTAGTGACATGGCTGCAACAAACGCAACAACAAGTCATTAAAACAGTTTCCTACAACTGTAAATGAAGGCAGGTGAAACCATACAAGACAAGAAGTGAAACACATGCACACAAGGACCAGAACACTGCGCCCTCAACTGGTTTTGCACCCAAGGTGCACCAAACCTCACTCCAAACGAACAGTACGAAATATGTCCTTTGTTGCCTTGTCCAAATTGATGCCGCAGCGTTTTATCGTCTGAACACGAATGAGTCGTTGCACAGAATCGTGGGACATCGTGACGAGTTTCAAAACAAACATTTGCAAAACATAGCGGCAGTAAGGCGGGTCCATACACACGCAGATTGCTCAGATCAAATTTACGGCAGTGAGGCGATGCCAAAGAAGCAAAGGAAAGGATACTGAGTCAAAGTCAATCAACCGAACAGATTATCCTTGGTTACAAACACAAAAAAGTCACGTGCACTGGACGCAAGAAATTCAGTCACAGAAAAGACTGAAGGAATGACCCACAACGGCAATGAAATGTTCTCAAACAAACCGTCACAATACGAGTGCAAAAGCAGCATTGTGCACCTCAAGTAGTTTTCACAAAGGGTTATCAACGATACAAAGCTTCAGTAAAGTATCTACATCCACAGAAAAACAAGGTTTGACAGCCAACGTTTCTTCGTTCCTTATTCCAAAATTGTTTGCACCTCCGGACCATCTTTCCGCTGGTAGAGTCTAAATGAAGCAGCAGCGCTATTGCTGCGAACCCTGAGTGAAAACTTCTTCACACCAAAGCGACTGGAACTAAATCTACTGTGGAAATGTTCTCTTTTTGTTCAACAAGATGAGATTCCCCCAAAATAAACCGAGAAGCCAGGTGTTGGTCAGCGCCCAATCCGCTTCAAAAAGAATCCACCCAGAGATAGAGTCCTGTGTTGAAACACCCCGATTCCTTTGCCTGAGAGTGTTGGAGTTCCCCTCTGATCTCCAACACAAGCAGCAAACACATGAGATCGGTCACAAGCAATCAAATGAAGTCAAATTATTTTGCTTCCAAGCACACGCACTGCACAGAGCCACAAATTTAGTGGACAAAACAGGAGACACTGCAAGGGCACAAGTAGAAAGGAAACAGGAGTGAAAAAACAGTTCTGCAAAATGGAGACGCCAGAGAAAACGGGTGAGTTGCACAGTGAAGACGAAGCACCTTGGTTGTTGGTGAGCCCCAGCCCGAGCATAGTGAGCTGCATCCCGGCCTGCATCAAGTTGGGCCACACCCGAGCCTCCATCCCCGACGCAGCGGCCAGGCTCTGCGCTCCTGCGAACGACCACAGTGACCGAAGTCTTATGTTGCGCACCTTGCAGTTAGCAACGTCCATCCCAGCAGAGTGACTGACTCTCCAAGCACATGCCTCCAACGTGAATGCGAATTCATGCGAGCGAATTCTGCAAAGTGCGCGAGTAACAGCAACGCGACGCTCCTCAAGATCCTTCGTCCAAAGTGAACGACCACAACTTCGGTGACACACGACGCAAAAATACACGTTGTCTTGGAATTCGTGAACTCGAAACAAAAAGGATAATCCGTCACTTTTTCTCACCGACAGGTTACGAGTACAAGTGCCCTTGTCCTTCTCAGACTGACACAAAAAGAACTTCTTGTTGCCGGAGCCTCTCTGGCATCCAAGCAACAAGTGACAGCAATGTGTTTCGGGGGGGGGGGGTGGCGGGGGGGCTGAAAGCTTGTTAGTTTGCTTTTTTTGTGGCTTCAGATATTTCAAAACTTTCCAAATTTCTTTCTTTTTTTGTTTTCAAGGAAGTTCCCCCCAAGGGTCCACATGTTCAGGATGGTCCTTCTGTTCAGCCAAAAAATAAGGAAGTAATATTTGTTTCCAGGCGGTCCCTCAAACCTCTGACTTTTCTTGAGAAAAGTTACCTGTCGCTGTGTGTGTTTGGAAAGTTCAATGACACTTTCCGAGTCCACAAAGTGTTGGTAGATCACAGCGTCAATCAAATGTTTATCCGATGAAAATGCCACAGTGGATCTGTTCGAGACATTGTTGGACGCAAAAAGTTTCAAGGCAAACACAAACACAACGAAATTACAAAGACTGAAATGGCAGAAAGTTTTGTCAAGGTTAGTGTGAACAGAGATGAATATGTCCGCTCGCATGAAAACACACAAGTGACACACGCAGGCCAACATACGACACAGGTTAAACGCATCACTTAGAACTGAAGTTTGAAAAACTGACACAAGAATAAAGTCCTGAAGAAAAGGTCATTGTACAAACAAAAAGATCCAAAAAGTTTGTCAGTCACCAAAGGGTTCTTTTTGTTGTTGAAAACTTCGATGTCCACAAATGTGCACACACAAAGAGGAAACATGTGGTCAACCTGCGTTTACGATGGCCTACCTGGCACAGACAGCGTGCGTTTGAACGCTCTATTCTTTTTCTTGCGATGATGATGAAGCGCCACAGGAGAGGTGCGCATACCTAACTTTAGCATGTCCTCTGATTGCTGCTGCTGGGCATGAAAAGCCACTGACAAAACAGAAAATTAATCCACGTGCACTGCCAGACGACACATTCTAACATGCGGACATCCCAAAACTATTCAGTCACTTCCATGCCTTCCGATTTTCGCACTCAAAAATTTCTTTCCATTCTCACGACTGTCAATCAACTCCCCCTCCCCGCACACTCTGCGGAAATTCAGAGATCAGACTGACTTCCGCGGTCACTCGAGGGACTCACCGGTGGCGGTCAGGTATCCGGGCGGTGCGTCCTCGTCCGCGTCCTCGAGCCCGAGCGGCGCGCTGTTCCCGCGTCCGTTCACTCCCCCGCCGCTCGTACCTGCAGACGACACGCACGTCCTGTATGTAGCTTTCCATAGCACCAAAGTGACGTCGCTATTTCTGTAGGTTCTCCTCTCACTTTGACCTCGCTCATTCACATCACCACTTGTGACACATACATTTGGAGCAGCACAAGACGTACACGACACACAAAACAACTCAAAGAGAAGAGAAGGAACATTTATTGCTTGCCACAAGTATTGTCTTGAGAACAAGTTTGCAACAGGCAACGTAAACGTCTCGAAAACTGTCAAAAGTCGCACGTTCAGTGGGACACTTTCTAATCACCTGAAGTCAACATGACCAGTTCAATGTCAGCGTAAAACGCTCCTCAGCAGAAGACCGTACCGGGGTAGGATTGGGCGCTGAGCAGTTGCTCGAGGTAGGGCAGCCCAGGGTTCATGACGATGTTGAAGCCACAGATCTTCTCCACTTCCTGCCACCGGTGCGATCGCTCCTGTAGGTCCATTCGAATCTCCTCCAAGGCAGCTCTGAAACAGACACAGCCCGTGTTTGAAAAGATTCGAAATATTCCGAAAACAATTGGAATACTGGACGTAAGAAAATGATCTTTTTTTTTTTTCTTTCACACAACTCGTTTGGCGCAGTTGTCTTCCCTATCTTATCCACTGTGTACCAGATGTTACCGCGTGCGATCTTAATGTCAACAACACCAAGAGAAAGAAGCGTACTTGGCGCTCATAATCGCGTGGTCAGTGTCGTCCATGGATGTAGTGTGAGCCACCCTCAATGACCCGAGGAACGCTGATTTTTTCTTTCGAATCTTTTCACACTGAAACGAAGATCTTACCAGTAACCTTACAATCGTAACCATCACCACAGGCTCGGGATGTTTACACACTCCGTCTCACTTGGTGGACGATATCGCTTGCTCTGTGGCGTCCATGGAAGTCGTGTGAGCAGTGATCAAGGGACCAAGAAATCCACTCTTCTTCTTTTTCACTCTCTGACACTAAGTAACAGGAGCCACATTGCTTTGTCTCAAGAATGAGGCAATGCGCAACCTAATTGTACATTCTATCCCGGATGAGGGCTTTCACGGTGTTTTGTGTGCTCATATTGAACGGAAAGTGCACATGTATAAAGGCGAATTGTAAACGAAAATGGCTATTCACCATGTCCTTGGCATCAACCAAATGTCTTTCAACAGCTTCTCTTTTGGCATCGTAGTGTTTGCTCTCAATTTCGTAGGTGACTTGCAGCCACTGCTGGAGCTCTGCGAGCGGCGCGTTCTGACGGTCCTCCAGCTCCTTCTCAGCCTTGCGCAGCGCCCGCCGCACCTGCAAAACACACCACCGCGCTCACTGTTCAGCGCACGGCTGCTGCTGATTCCCACGACGACTAAGGAGCGACATTGGAGAGCGGTGACACTCTGGTGATAAATTGAACACAAATGGATCTGCGGACCAGTTTCCTGCAGGTGTGACACGCACCTGATCGAGCTCCTGCTCGGCTATTTTTAGCCTCTGAACTTCTTCCAGCGTGTCTTCTCTCACGGTCTTCAACTTGTCTGCCTCGGCCTTCAAAATTCGACCAAAAATGCGGGTCACACAAATGCACATTTTGGAGCGTGACATTTTGTTTCAGACCACAGTGCTTGTCACCTTCGCTTCGTTGATTTCACTCTCGTACTTCCGTTCCAATGTCCGCTTTTCTTCTATGACATCAATCTGGTCCTTTTCCGCTGTTTCCAACCTGAAACCAACCTTTCTATGTGCATTTTTGGTGCTTTCTGACACAAACGGAGAAGTTCGTCTTGGCAACCAGGTTGTTGTGCCAGATTTGCACACAAAGAATCAGAACTCCGGAATCATCGAAATAAAATGCAAACAATTTTTTGCAGCAAGAAAACAGGCAGAGTTCTCACTTCTTCTGCAAGTCCTGCAGTGAATCCTCAGCTTTCTGCAGCGAGTCCAGATCCTTCATGACCTTCCTGAGGTGGTTCTGCGAGTACTTGTTCTGCACATAGGCGAGCCAGCAGCCGCCGAGCGCCACGAGCAGCGACGCCACGAGCGCCACGTCCTTCGCCCAGTTGTGCGCGTCTGAACAAAAGAATGGACGCCGTCAAACGAAGCATTTGCCCAGAAATCATCCAAAAGTCCACAAAAGACAAAACCTGGAAGGAATTTTGGACGCGACAACGTACACTTGGGAGCACCGAATAATACTGTGTCCATGGCCTTGAGCACGAGTTTCTGCTTGTGGACAGCGTTCTTGATCCCAAGAATCGACGTCATGAACTGCGTGTTGGCAGCAAGTCTGAAAAGTACGACACAGAAATTTTACTCAGGAATACGGCAACACGACACACTGTTCACAACCCAATCTGGACTCTCTCTTGCACTTCCGCATCGACGGCTCCATTTGCAGACACGACCAGGTGTCAAAAACGAAGCTCCATCACATGCGGAATCGCTGCGTTACTTAAAAGCAACAGCAAATGACAGTCGTGTCGTGTTTTTTCCGAATCGATCCACACAAAAAATTCAAGGCAAGGACAAGGTTTACAGACGAAAAATCAAACTTTGTGACAGATGCGCACAGGTAAGGACAGCATTTCACTCACACACTAAGCAGCTTACAAGCACCAAACCGAAATGGGGATGGGATGGAAGCGCAGGGAGATCGAATTACGCGTGGGCGGATTGTCATCATCATTTCCAGGATCAAGCAACACGACGAGTCCCCCGACATGGACATTTTCTCGATGTTGAAGTGGAAGTTGTTGGGCTGTTTGCGGCACGTTGATTCTGTCGCTGAGCAGCACAGCGATATCGAACGTACCTTGGCAGCATACGCCCATCCACTGCATTGACCTTGAAGTTGTGCGCGTACTGGGGCAGCTCGACATAGTCGGACACCCAGTCCACGACATCGTCCACAGTCCAGTTGTACACTGAAACGAGATGAATAAAATATGAACCGCCGCCTCACCCACTCCAGGTGCAACTTCAGGTGCCACACTTTTTCTTTCACGCCATGACGCACGTCTTAAAAGATGTTGATTGCTGCATGAGGGAAGATTTCACGGGCAACTGAATGTTTCAGATTGAGAAGACAAAATTGTACATGACCGCCGCTGTCAAATTTCTTGAAACCAACCATGTACTCCTTTTGTTCTGAAGTGGAAATCAACCTGAAAATTTTTCCCAAAACAATGTGCAGTTCTGATTTGAGAGGCATTCCACAGCGGTTCTCCAGCTCTGGTTGCATTGCACCTCCCATATCAGAGGCACAGCCTTGACTTCACACTGCACCTTGATTCCACATGAGGGTTCTGTGCATCAGGTTGTCTGGCTTCCTTCCTGCTCATCGGGCCTGTTCTTTGCAAACACACAACACATTCAAGATTCCCACACAACCATTTTCTGAGAACAGTCATCCCACGACCTGCAAAACTTTCGTCCTGAGCAAAAGAACAATTGAGTTTTCAAATTTGAAAAGTGACCCAGTGCTTTTTGGGACAGAACTCACGCTCGTCGAAAGACCAGGCGAACTGATTGTTCGCAAAGCTGAACTGCAGTACAGACTGAGCAAAAACAATCAACACGAAAATTTCTACTTGGCGTCAATCCAACTTCAAACTTGCAAGTCGCGCGTCTAGTTGGGCAGGGCACATTTTCACACAGACGTCCTCAAGGCTCTCCACTCTGAACAGCGGCCAACACCTTTCTGTTCAGCGAGTTTGAATTTCTCATTTGACCACCAAACAAGTGTTAACTGCAGTGTGGAAATTCCCCCCAAAATGCTTGAATGTTTGAATTCAAGCCACATTTGGTCGGAGCAGTGATTTCGACTGAGTGGCAAAAGAATTTGACCACACGTCAGCTCTCAAAACTGATTTGAGATCCCTTCACTTGTCAAAACGCTCCTCTTTTCTGGTGTCATTTTGTTCATACACAAAAAAGCCTTTTCACAAAGTCTTGTGTACAGGTACTTTCTATGCCCATAGAAAACACAGCAAATGAAAAATAGCTGTCAACAAGGGAACGTGCTCAGCAATGCAGCAATGTCTTAGAGACCCGTGTGCCATGGCCTGGTTGCACCTTTACATACGTTTCCACCTGTTACACGTTTGCACACAAGCGGAGGAATTAAGGCTTCAGGTCGGAGTGTATTGATTCAATATCACCTCTTGCTGGCACAACACAACATCCTGACACAGACTTGAATTCTGAATCGAACGTCAGCAACCAACAGATTTTCTGGCATGCGAGTACATTCGGACAATGCAGAGATGTTCAACAGTTGGACAGGAAAAGCGTTGAGACTGTACTCGCACGCGTGTGTGTATTTGGGGCCAACCCAACAAGTCTTGCTTTCAGGCACCGCAAACCGTAAGGATTCGTTTCTCTTTTACACTTCAAATTCAAGTCCCTACTCACTTCAAGAAACATTAACAACACACACACACACACACACACACACACACACACACACCCCAAATTTAACTTCAGTGGCAACACAACCTTCACTTTTAAAAGTTCGGGAAACGTCAGGGGTTCTGTCCAAAAGTACAAGTACGTGCCTTTTTTCACGACGAAAACTGTTTTCCGCCGTCTGCAGAAGCCCAACCTCACCCCAACGTACCAAGATTAATTCTGACACTGGATGCTTATTCTTTGGACAAACGCAAGCCAATCGATCGGTCAGCTGTTTCGTTGGAAATGAAAAGGACGATGTCCAGAACGGCGAACAAAGACAAGATAGTTTCATTGGACAGGAGAAAGCAGTCGGTTGAGTGATGTCAATCAGCCCTTCAGTGGGAGAGATAGACTTGACAGGACGCAATCCAAAATATCCTGTTCGGAGATAACTGCAATCAGCACTGTTGTGCAAACGGTCATTTCGAAAGAACCGGCAGAATCTAGTTGCTCGAACCACGCAACCATTTTGGCAACTTTGCAAGGCAGAACGAGCCGAGCGAAGTCACGTTGTTTCACACAAAGTGTCAAATGGAAACTTTCTGTACGAGATTCAAGAATCAACACAGCGACATTGAAATGCCAAGTCGTGTTCGTCAAATGAAAGCACGGACACTAACACGGCAAGGTCCCCAATAAGAAACTTGGATGTCATCACGATCTCATTACGGACATCTTTTCAGTGCGACTGGTGCACAGGTTTACACTTCTCTGCTTCGTTTGGAAATTTGTCGAAGATCTGATGAACTTTGATGCTGCATTCCAGCGGAACATTTTCTCAACCATCAGACGAATTTTCAATTGTGGTCAACCTTTGAATGGATGTCGGTGTTCAGTTGGCCTCTCAGACAAATTTCCGAGTGGGTTTGAAGCCGAGCTTCGCTGAGAGACGCAGCAGATCTTTTCCAATCTTGGTAGTGCCTCGGAGTCTTGACGAAAGGTGCGCTTGCACGGCCAAGAACTGTGCATGCAAGCTAACTACGACCACACCCGCATCAGCAACTTGCTGCCCAAAACTGGACAGCCTTCATCACCTGTCATTGCGGCTTGGCCAAGAAAGACATTTCCGAGGAAGAACCTTACCTTCAGATTTGACCCAGAGCATCCACAGATCGGTGACTGAGATCAGGTCGTCGTGACCATGGAAGGCAGAGTGCCGCTCGAACCCATCCGTGTACTTCAACTCGTCCCGTAGGAACTGTGGAATCAGAGCAAAATTGCGTTCAGATTTCTTGAATTTGCAACGATTAAATGGAAACGCTTCACCATGGACGGCCCAATACAAAGGAAGGAAGGGAAACACGCCCACGCACACGCACGCACACACATTTGCTGGCAGATAACCCTCGACTGCACGCTCTTGTCATGAAGGAAAACTGAAGCAAGACAACTGAACCACACGCACATCCCTCAAAAAGGTTTCAGATGTCATCATGTGTACAACACACACGCAGTGTTGTTTCTTTTCTTGGCCAGATCATCAGCTGGTACCGGCATGTGTTCTTTCCAAGATTTGCAAGCAGAAGAAAAACCGACTGTTTGCATTGTATGGTCAATTGTACGATCAATTTTGCCTCAACACAAGGCATGGATTGTTGGTTTGTCGTCATTAACTTGGCTGTGGCAAAAAAGAGTTCAAATTCACATTTTCCGCATCTCATTCGGTGCACGTCGCAGCTTTGTTGACCAAGGAGCGAGTGCAGTCCAATGCAGAAACCAATTGCCTGCCTCACATTTGTTTGATCAGCGCATGTAACGAAAAGATCAAACTATCGACTCCACACAGAAGGACAATTCAATAGTGGTCACAGCTGCATTGGAAAGTCAAAACACAAAGTCGAAAATTCAGGTCTGCTCACTGATGAGTTGCTGAACAACCCATGTTTCGCCAAAACTGAAGTCTTGGTATTCGTACTGTGTGTTGGCCTGATCAATTAATTCTGCCTGCGCACGCTTGGCTGTGCTGATCTGAGCTGATCAGCGTCCATTGCTCGTCAAGGCTCGACACCACGCATCAATCAGCAGTCGACGTGTACGCACCTCGTCACTCTCCGTGCGATCCAAACTGCCGTCGTTGTCGTCGTCAATCTGCAGATGCAGTTGCTGGATGGCGTTGTAACCCATTTTGTCCTGCTCACACAGACCATCGTTGGGCGGACAGTCTGAAAATCATTAATCTACAGGCGTCAGTTTTAATTGTGCCGAAATGGTCCACTTTGGAGTGAACATTGTGGTCGAACACTTCCGTGCAGTTTCGGTGAAAAAGACACATCTCCCACTTTTGATGTCACGAAAATATGGAAAAACAGTTGGAAGTTTCAGCAATTACGAGTCGTACCATTGTGTCTCTGCAACTCAAGAAGGTCACCTCTGTTGGATACGTATCAACAGTCAGAGAAAACGGAGCAGCAAGGGAGAACCGAAGCACAGATCTGCACCACTAAGGAGCGCCATGCAGGAAGCTGGTTACGAGCTGGAGTGGGTCTGTTCTCCCATCTGTGCTCAGAGTTGTCTTTTCACCCTGGCGTAGCTGTCGTCGTCCATGCAGCTTGTCAGACACATTCAGCACAGAATGAACGCCTACACGGTTCAGAAGGTCAATTCCAGAAGACCAACGTGCTTTCACTGACATACGGTCGATTGATACAGCAAACCCATTTACACAATCACAGCGCAGGTTGTTTCGGAAACGTAAAGTTTGTCGATCACATAACGCCAAATGAACCGAGTTGGTCACCCTGAATCAACTAAGTTTGGGACACACGAGGGTTTCCGAAACAGACCTGTGCTCAGTTGGATGGTCCTCAAAGAAGGTTGTCTACGAGTGGTCACTTTACTTACACTAAATTGCTACTTGCAATCAAGGTTCCCAGGAACGTTAACGATCAACTGCTGTCGTACAAAGAAGCAGAATCATAACACTAACGAACTTACACCAGAATATCCATTTACCTATGCTGCTCAGATCCACTTCTCCTTCACTCCCTGTGACCAAAAGAAAGGCTTTTGTGTCTGAAGAACAGCACACCCAAACAGGTCTGTCAACCATGACTCTTTCAGCATCGACGATGAGCTTCTCTATCGATGTTGACACCTACTCGACGGGATATCTCGCACATGAGGAGTACTCAACAGGGGGTACCAATTTGGACCAGTACCGTTGGGCGTGGCTGCTGAAACAGGTGTCCGTGCAGCTTCACAGGTTGATCTATTCAAGAACAGTGCGTTCTGTGCAGCTGTCTGAGATTAGAAATCTACTTGTGACGAAGACAGGGTTCTCACACTGCACAAAAATGGTTGCTGTGAAATCACACAATGACTTTTCAAGACCTTTGGTCGAGAAAGGAGTTGTGTGATTGAACAGGAACCTTTTTGTGGGGTGAGAACCCATTTCTTCTACGATGCGAGCTCGTACGACATGTTTAGAGATCGCAGAGTTGTAGAAGGTTGCTGCACCTGACCACACAAACTCGTAGACATACGTGGCACGACGAGAGTGCTTCACGAGTACTCTGAGTGCAGGTTCAGATGAGTCAGTCCAGCTGCTCACGAACCACGCGCACCATCACACACGCCATTTCCACGTTTGAGGCCAATTGGGATGTTCTTGTTTGTGTAACAGTGAAAATACTTGAGCAAAAATGCTGCACACTTTGTTAGACTTGCGTCATTTAACATCAAAACATTGACAACTCACCAAATTTGTCAGGCGGAGAGGCGGAGGAAGAGCAGTGAGCGAGCAGCGAGATCAACACCAAATACTTCACTTCCATTGAGAACGGCCTGAGAATGTCACTCGGTTCAATCCAGACCAGCTCCTGCACATTATCCTGCAGGTACAACCGCCTGGGAACACTCGTCCTCACAGATTTTATCCAAATTCATGAGATACACAAACCATCGTGCTGGTCTGTCCTGTTTTCTTTCTCACTTTAGTCCGGTCACTGGGAAAAAGACCTTTAATTTTTAAAAGTTTGCAGCGCGTCGCCGTCAACCGGGAAACAGCCTCCGGCTGATTGGCTGCTGTGGATCATGTGACTGGTCAAAATGGCGCAGCCCACAAGACCTGGTGAGTTGGCACTCAATACTTTCAAATACCCACTTTTTACTCAGATGTCTGGGTCAAATTGTCCCAAATGAATTGTGAGCAAGGTGAAAGGTGGTGTAGGGTCGTTTTGAGGACGAAACCGGATGATATGTCGGCGGACTTATCGCCATTTCAGTCATTTGATTGATCACTGGAACGAACAGGATCAATTTTGAGCCACCCTCATTCTTGTGTTCACGCTGAAGTATTCTTCACCACACTGCACAACTCGCAATATGAACGAGAAGTGTTGAGGAGTCGCACCTGCGCAAATGTGAGAAGGACAAGCCTGACGTGTAACCCATTTGCGTGCAACTGTCTCGGGTGTTGGGAACCCTGTCCACGAAGCAAGCGAGAAGCACTGAGCCCTTGTCAATTGAACAACACAAGACGTTTTCCCGTCTTTGTTTGGATCGGGTGCAACTGATTGGATTGCAGCGTGCGAATTTGCGCAAAAATCATTGCAGTGTGCCCAATTGCCGCAAGTGAAGACAGAACTTTCAGGTTGACTTCAGTGAGATTGTGGACCCCTGGGTTGACCAATAGAACACTCGCGTGCGATTCATCAAGCTGATTCCGATGTGGTACTTCACTACCTCTCGATCCCTCGACTGCCCACACAACCATCCACGGAGAACTGTCGACAATTTCTATTCAGCGTGCCAAGCTCCACACCAATTGAAACAAACGAGTGAGGTCTGCCACATCGGAGAAAACATGCGTGCGCGTCTCAGTGCAGTGATTCAATTTTAATGTGACAAAAGGAGTGCACAGTGTTCTTCGCATTCTGTTTGACAGGCAATGCGGAACGAGGATGGAACGATCCTCCCGTTCTTCTCCACACTGGGGCCAGCAATGCGCCTCAACCGAGCCAGAAGCGCACACTGCTCAACAAGCGCGTCGCGTTCCCGGTGCTGGGCGCAGGTAGCGCTTCCCCATGTCCGCCCCTCGCTCCTCTTCCTGCTGCTGGTGCTGGTTCTCTAGGTATCCTCTGTTAAACTTGACTCACTCGATCTGAAAAGAACTTTGCTTTCTGCCTGGATGATATACTTTGGCGAACGAAAAAGGGTTTCACTTCCGGCAGTTATGTGTCTGCGGAGATCTGGATTCACTCTGGGCAGGTTTTAATCTTTGTGCATGCTTACTATCGTGTACAGAAACGAATGCACGCTTTTATCTTTGCCCTCGCGGGGCAAACCAGTTTTGGTTCTTCCGCTGTGTGGCACAATTTACGCTTGAAAGTTGTGTGCACAGCTTTTTAGAAAAGCGGCTTCTCGCTGTGGTGTAAAATCTTGTACGAGCTACATTCATCTCCAGTGGCTTTGTCCCGATTTGTCAAACATCGTCAACCTTTTTCGCAGGAAAAACAACTGAGGAAAGGACTGCGAGCAATGTGGTGCTTCTACCTCCGGCAGCGAGCGCAGCAATACCACAGGGACAAGCGCCGATCATTGTCCCGAACCTGAGTCCCCCGCCGGAAGACAGTGCGCTGCAAGACTACAGTGTCGCTAAATCCGACGGTCCTGTGTCGCCAACCGTGGAAACTCCTGAGTTTCTCAACGATCAACAAATGTTCAATTATGTGTCATCGTTGCTGCTGAAAGTTCTCCATGACTGCGAACCGCTTCTTGGGGTGAGGAAAAAATAAGTTCTGATCGTTTAGTCAGAAAAGGTGGTGATTTTTGAAAGCGACGGTGAATCATGACGTGACGTGTTTACACAACGTTCCGTCGTGTGTTGACTGCATCATTTGTGAAATCTTTCCAGCCGCGCCCAATGGAAGACGTGAGAAAACGATTGCTGGTTTTCAACAAAATGTGGGAGGATGGCAAAATATCCTACTCCGTCAAAGTGTCCATGGCAAAACTGTCAACCGGTAAGTTTGTGCCAAAATACGCAATGGTCAGAAAGAAACCAACAAACAAAAATGACAAGGCGACAACAACAACAAAGCTAGTTTTCCGATAATATTTGTGTCTCCTGTTGAAAGAGATGTCATCGGTGTGTTTTGATGTATTTTTCAGCCCTGCAGAAAAGAATGTGCGATCTGGCCCACGAAATTCATCTGGCGCTCATGATGGACTACGTGTCAGAGGTACGTGCATTCTAATATGCCTCTCATTGTCACAGAAAGTGGCAAGTGTTGCGCATGACAAGGAACCAAAACAAACGCCACAAAGTTGATACACAAAGAACAGAACCAGTGTCTGATATATTTCTAAGCAGGTCCACAGATACCCGGGTCACTTGAGCGTGATCATTGACGTGATGATTTCTCTGACAGGAAAGATGTATTAGGGCTGGTATCCATCTGGGCTTGTCTGCAGGGTTATTTAGCATCAGTTTATATGAGATTTGAAGGCAG
>JAAUXT010036176.1_pt1 | contig 73171 bp, 57 predicted proteins | sample 7278171 | NCBI WGS metagenome assembly JAAUXT01 (sample SAMN14350112, study PRJNA611818) | marine sediment metagenome | isolation source: surface marine sediment (1.8m) | place: French Polynesia: Moorea | collected 2018-08
ATTCAAATTTGACAAATTCCTTCCTTGCGCATTATCCCCAACCCAAAATGAACCAAAAGAGCCCAAAAGATCCCAAATCAATCCTCATCTTGACCATGAAACTGCTGTAGAGATACTTTTGGAAGATGCTGCCTATGGGTGCTTTGATTTGGCTGGCACCAATTTGGCTCATTTGTGCCCAAATCGCGCGACCCACCTCAAATCACCTGAAAACAAAACGGCAAAAACTACAAGTAGCATTGTCAGGTTGTACCTTGATGTCAATACGAATGTGTCTTGACAAACCAGATTTTGTGGAATCTGGCGATTTTGTTTTGAAAGCGTGAGTTTGAAACTGCCGAGGTTGCGGCAACCGTACGAAAATAAAACGCACAGGAAGAGTTTGAAACTTCTTGGCCGCCTCTGATTGGCTGACTTCACGGATGCAAAACGGGACGGAAAACCCACTTGGGCCACAAATCATTGTCAGCAGCGCATAACCCGAATGCCTAGTCAGCGTCGTGGTTTGCATTTGTCGGACAGTGAACGGTCAAACGGTCAAACGGTCAACACGAATTGGTCACCCGAGTGATGATGCATCTGGGATGATGTGGACAATCGCCGTGCTCCTGCTGGCAGCAGGACGGTTTGCTGCTGCAGCCGAGTCAGGTGAGAACGTCGTGTCTGTCTGTCTGTCTGTCTGTCTGTCTGTCTGTCTGTCTGTCTGTCTGTCTGTCTGTCTGTCTGTCTGTCTGGCGGTCAGTCAATCTGTCTGTCTGTTTGACGTGCGGAGATCCAGAGCCTTGTAAGTTTTGAGTTTTCCGTTCAAAAGGGAGTCTGGTGAACACGGGGGAACGATTCTTGTTGCCCCTTTCAGTTTTCACATCGCAGTAATTTGTAAATCGAGCCAGCGAAATTGTACAGGTGACCCATTGCGTGTGAATGTGTGTTTGTTTGTATGCGTGTGTGTCCCAAAATGGAAGCAGCCGGCCCATATGGGCACGATGCGTACCCTGCACTGTCAAAAACACATGTGTAGGTCAACCCATTTTTGCCGCTCTTTTCCACAAGTGAAATGTGGAGACGTCCGATATGCGAAAAGTTGACGGGAACTTTGGAGAGTGTCTTCCATATTTGGCAATGAGGCAATCTCATACACTTTCGCAAACAACAACGACAGGGCCTTTGCAAAACATGAAACGTTTGCGTGAGCTTTGCCTGGACGATTGTTGATCAATCAAGAAAGTGAAAAATGTAGAGCCAGCTGAAGTAGACCTTCGTTTTCCCTTTCGTGACAGTGTCTTGTTCCGTCTCTCCAGAATTGAAATCGTCATTCTCATTCAGGTGTATTGCCTTGGTTGCTTGCGTTTCTGTTTCTAGCTCAAAGAGCAAAAATATTGCAATTGGATGGTGATTTTGTGTATTGTGTTGTGTTGGTTTACATTTTACCTCAGCCCCCTTTTGTTATAAAAGTTCGTGGAGGGATGCATGACACAAACGGTGGACCATTGCCTCAATATTTCTCCAATTGCCTGTTGCCTCTTTCCCAGCTTTGCTCTCCTTGTGACCGTGGAGTCAAAAACATGAAAACCAAAACGTTTGATGTTGAGGGCACAGTGTTCCTTTCCTTGCAGACCACACATGGCACATTTCCAGTGGTGGTGAGGATGTGCCTGGATGTGGACGCTTGACGTCATCGGCCTGCAGGACCCTGGATTGGCTCCTCAGGGAGATGAGTTCGAGATATTCCAACGTCACCAAGGAAACCATTGTTCTGAACACAGATATAAGTTTGGTTTTCGATGATACCGTAATTGTGAGTCCTACATTCAAAGTCAAGGGCTTGATCACACAAAATGTGATGTCGGGATGAGCCTGGTTTCTTTCACGCTTCATTCCTGTTGTTTTTGTTTTGCAGGAAAGATATGAATGGATCAAGTATTCCTCTTTCCAATTTCGGTCAAATAGCATTGGAGCAGTGTTGCCAACCTTTCATTGTTTCAATATCAGCAGTTCCCAAGAAACCAGATGGATGTTTGAGAATTTTAATCTTATTTATGTTACAAGATGCTTGTTTCCAGGTTTAAGCTTAAAAAGTATTTCAGCAAACAAAACTGCAGCCATACAGGTGCAAAATAGTTCTTTCAGAAATTTGCACACATTTGGAAAACACAAGATCATGTTGAAAGATTTAAACTTTCAATTGAACCCACAAGATAAAGACATTTTTATAAAAACTGCCAACAGTGAAATATACTTGGACAAATGCACATTTTATGGAAACAGCCACTTCACTACAATTGTTTTAATGGCTGTGAAGTTCAGCCAAATTATGATGGAAAATGTGAATGTGAAAGGTGTGAAAAATAGAAACAGCTTGGTGCAGGCATTCAACAGCAACTTGACAATGAAGGACGTTTACTTTGCAGAAAATCATGTTGACACAGGATCCTCAATGATCCTCCTTTCAAATAGAAGTTCAGTTTTCATCAAAAACAGCACTTTTGAGAACAACACCGGATCATTGCTGGCAGTTCGGGGCAAATTTAATTTTAATGTGCAGTCATCCACATTCAAGGGGAACACTGGATATGGAATTATCCTGGGTGATTGTGTTGATCCCCCGTGTCGTTTTTCAATCCATGGAAGTTTCTTTGAAAACAACAGGATGACTGGCATCTATCTGAGGAATGGTTCACTTTCTGCAAAAGAATGTGTCTTCTCCCACAATGAAGAAACAGCCATGGTTGTAAGCACAGCTTCAGTTGACTTGAAACGATGCAACTTCTATTGGAACAACGGTGTTATCAGTGGGTTTCGTCAAACCAGAATTTCTGCAATTGGGTGTGAATTTTCACACAACACACAAGTCATTCATGTGGAATCAAGCAAGCTTGACATTGCACATTGTACTTTCTCCTGGAACAACTGGACAATAATGGGGTTCAGCAACAGCAACATTGTTGCAAATGTCTGCAACTTTACAAATTCTTCTGGAACAGCTGTCATTTCTATTGAAGCATCTGGGGTTGTTCTGACAAATTCCACATTCTCTTCCAACAAAAGGGTCATATTTGGAAACAACAGCAGTATCTTGGCAAAGAATTGTTGCTTCACTGACAACAACCATGCTTCTGTGATTGATGTGGGGGAAAGCACAGTTGCTCTAACTTCATGTGACTACACAAACAACAATGGCGCACTGCACGGACAGAATGACAGCAAGATCTTTATGCACAACTGTCACTTCACAAACAACCAAAATAACAGAGCAGTTGCTCTCATAAGTTACGTGAATCAAACTTCTGTTGTCCTTAGGCAGTGTGTGTTCTCCCAAAACAAAGGCGTTTTGTTTGGCGACCACAACAGCAGTATCTCTGCAGAAAACTCCAGCTTCGTAGGCAACAAAGGGGCAACTGTCATTCGAACTGTATCAAGTCACACCCGCCTGACAGGGTGCACTTTCTACATGAACGATGATGTTATCTTCGGCATCAACAGCAGCGTCCAAGCAATTGACTCCAATTTCACACACAATACTGGAGGTGACCCGGTGGACTGTGATGTCTCCAATGTTTGTGTCAACAACAGCAACATTCTTCCATCCAGTTGCAAGTTGACAAGCAACACTAAATTTCCTGTCATCACTGCAATAATAGCCCGTGTTCAGTTGAGAGGCTGCACTTTTGCTGAGAATGGACCAGTCATCTCTCTCCGTCGAAATGCAAGTTTGAATGTTTCTGAAACAACCTTTCAGTGGAATGGTATTGGAAGTACAATTGAATGCAATGGATGTGGCTGGATTTGGTTTGTCCATTCGACCTTTTCTTACAACAACCCTGGAAAGTTATATTCTGTACTTCAAATTGATAGTAGCCAAATTTTGATGGACAAACTGTCAGTTTTTCTTTTCTTGCTCAATTGTACTTTTGAAAACAACAGACACAGACTTTTCCAGCTCATCAATGCCAATTTTACTTGCACAAAATGTGTGTTTTTACACACAACCTTTTTTGAGGAGGATATTGGAGACACTATTTTTGTAATTTCAAATTCTCAAATTGGCATGAATGATGGTTTGTTCCAAATTGAACCCAATGCTCATTTTGATGCTGAAATTTCTTCATCCAACATGACAATCTCAACAACAACTGAAAAGGGAAGCTTGGCATTCAGACTTCGCAGTCACAGCAGTCTGGAGCTCCTCAATTCATCTGTGGTTGGCCAAGACGACAGCACCACATATATGGTTGTTCTGTCGGAATTATCCACACTTCTTGTGAGGAACAGTGTTGTGCACTGGGGTGGAATGGGTTTCGTAGCGTGTGACCCAGGCATAATTATCATCTCCAATTCCACCTTTTATGTGCAGAGCATGGCACAAGGAAATATATTTTTCCGTGGCATTAATGGATTCTTGTCATTGAACAGCACACACATTTTTGTTGACCATGATGATGAGGAAATATATGAGCTGAGAAATTTTAGAAATGAAGGCAAACCACCACCATTGAATGTTTTGATTGAGCTTCCTATCCTCTTTTACTTTCTTCACTCCAATGTTCATTTGAGAGAAGTAAACCTTACACGTAGGGTTGTGGATAATGCTTCACCTCAGTTCTCTTTCACAAGTGCATTCCAATCATCAATTATTAGTATTGACAACTGTGTTTTCACCTCAATGGCTATTTTCCTCTTGGGAGAGAGAAGCACACATGCAAGCATTGTGGACTCAAGGTTTGACAATGGGAGTATTCTGTATTTGTATCACAACCTAGATTATATATTAATGGACAATTCATTTCTCAGATTGTATACCTGTCACTGTTGTTACCCAAAAACCAATTGTGAGAGGCCAATGCAAGCACTGAGAATAGCAAATACAACTCTAATACTGGAAACATCATTGGAATCTGTGAAGAGACTTTTGACCTGGAAATCAATGATTCAAATTGGTAACATTTCTCTTAACACCAGTGAAGAAAACTTTTTGGGAAAGGCATCAGAAAGCAGAATGTTTTCCTGCTCTCACTGTGGTGTCCATAAAATTGACAATGACAATCTTCCAGACTTCTCAGAAACACATTATGCAGCAGGTAAATGAATTGTTCAGTTTCTTATTGAACAAATTAAATTTGACCAGTCTTTTGATGATTTTTCTCTGAAGTGACTTGTTGTACTTTCAGCATTTACTCCTGAGCGATGCTATGAGTGCTTCTGTCTGTTTGATGAGAAACTAGAAGCAAATGTTTTCAACTGTTCTCGATCCTCACTGATGTCACTTCCCAGGATTCCTAAATTTACCAACAAGTTTGCCATGACTCAGACAAATATTTCAATAATTTCTGAGGAATTTATTCAGGATGCCAATTTTCACAGTAGTTTGAAGGTTCTCAATTTGACAAACAACAAGATTAGGAACATTCCAAAGGAAATACATCACCTGGACAAAATAGAAGAAATATACCTGAGTGGAAACCCATTTGACTGTGACTGTGACATGACCTGGATGATCACATGGCTGAACAATGTCAGCAGCGTTGTGAAAGATTATAAACAGATAACATGTGGACATGGCAAATACAAAGGAATTCCAATTCATGTTCTCAGTCCTGTTGTTCTTGGTTGTTACCCTCACACTTGGACAACAGCAGAGAAGGCAGGACTTTCTGGTGCTGCTTTTATTGTGATAATTGTATTCATATTAACAGTACTTGGTCTTCGGAAGTCTAGAGAAGTGAAATTTCTCCTGTATTATTATCTGAGGTTGGATACTGTGCCAAAAGATGATAAAAGTGAAGACCTTGATGGTATTGAATATGATGCTTTCCTTTGTTACAAGTAAGTATAATACCATGATGATTTTGTGTCAAGATTGAAGCCATTTGTCTGCACTTTTTCTCACATAGCCCCAAAAATGTTTTCAGTCAAGAGGATGTTCCATGGATGATCAAAACATTGTGGAAAACAAAGGGTAATGGAAACACAAAATTGGATATGGAATTGGACCCTGGATTTAGGCTGTACATTCACCACAGGGATTTCATAGCTGGAAAAACAATAATGGCCAACATATTGCATGGCATTCATAAAAGCAGAAGAGTTATTTTCATCATGTCCAAGTAAATCATGTATTTCAAGGAAAATATCTTCAGTTCAGGTTTTGGCAGAGTTCAATGGAATAGATCTGTTCCATTCCTTGCTTTGTAGGAAGTTTCTCAAATCTAAGTGGGGGATGGAGGAGTTTATGATTGCTGATCATGAGGCTGTAAATGGAAGGAAAAACTTCCTTGTTATCTTGTTGAAGGAAAAACTCCACATGAAAGGGCTGAGAGAAGAGGTCAAAACATATTTGCAGACTCATACATATGTAGATGCCACAAAACATTCTGCACAAGTGGCAGAAAGACTGAGGTACACACTGTACAATTTTATATATTTTGTTCAGAATCTGGTGTTTTGGTCATTATCTTTCCATGAAACTGTCTATCTTTCAGGTTCGCCATGCCTCACACTCCATTGAGGCACCTGAAACCGGAACTCTTTACCGATGAGCAGCAAAAGATGAACTTTTTGGCCATTGAAGATGCGGACTCTGAGACCGAGATGTTGAATGAATCTGACGTGTTGGAAGATATCAATGATGATTTTCAGGATCAAAACAGCACCATGGAGGATGGAAATGAAACTGACGAGGAAGAAGGGGAAGAAACAACTCACGATGCTAGTGATCGAGATGATGTGGTTTTGCTGGCAATGGATGAACTCGTGCATGTCCACAGGGAGGATGAGTGCTGATTATTTCAGTCAAGAGATTTAACAAAGCTTCGCACTGCAGATGATGTTCGTCCTCTGCACTAATCTCGCAACCCTGATGGCAGAAATTTCAGACCAGTTGACGACAGGTGCGGAGCTTGTCCTATTGCATACACATATGTCACCAGGCCGCAGGCGAGACAAGGAACTTTGGTTGAAGACAACAATAGTTTTACAGTTGTGGACAGAACAGAATGGCATCAGGTGACTCAGTGAAGTTTGGAGTGGTGAGGACTCAGACGGAAGTACGACACCACGAGGGTGCATGGGATGACGTTTCTTGTCCATTGCGGGCCTGATCCAGGAAACAACCCAACATTTGCAGCTCGTCCGCCATCACAAATCTGATCTGTTGGAAATTTGACTCAGTGGTACAGAATGAAATATTTGTTCCGAAAGACCAATTGGAAGTTAAAACAATGGCCAGATCAATCACGTGGACAACTGAAGCAATGCATTTGGCAGAATGGATTTTATACCTTTGCAACGGACAAAAAAGTAGATTCGCTTTGTTGAGAATTTTTCTTTGGCTCGACCCTGATCTCATTCAGTGTTTCTTTTCTTCCCGGTTCGTGCACGCAGTGTACAAAATGCGAGAAAAATAAATTTGTTTGTACAAAGCAGACATATCGAATCACGCGACGCAAAGTGAAGTGTGTGTGAGTCGGGTCCCAGGTCTCAGGAGAGTTGGGAGGTGGCAGGGCGCAGCTCGGGATGCAGTCACGCGCGTATTGTTCGAGTCCTTTCCAGCAAGCAAATCGTTGTGTTTGGAACCCAGGTTCTCTTCCATACAGGTGATTCAGTGGGAAATCGTAGAACGCGCAGACACACACACAGCGCAGAGAGGCGTTGATCATCCGACTTGATGAGAATGGTGAAGCCAGTTGATGTGTGTCGCCTGCCGCATATCTTGTTGCACAGAGGGAGACAGATTGCTAGATGATAACGCACTCGGATTGTTCAGTAATTTTATCAAACACAATTTGATCCAAGATTCAGCACGAGGTGATTGCGCAATACGATTGCGAATCACCCACCATTGACACTCAGTCGAGTTGTGAGGACACTGAATCGCTGACACTGAATCCACTGCCACGGCGAGTGACTGGCACCATGCATCTTGTTCTGGTTCGTTTGGCCATCTGGATGAGATCCATCCTCTTTGATCAGAATTTGACTTTTGACCGGAAAATAATTTCTTTCTCGGATTTTAGGCCTTGACAAACAAAAAGATCACAGGAGTTTGCATGACGTTGGAAAGGGCCCAAGAAATGTCGGACGAGTCACAGACCCCCCCCCCCCCCAGAATGCTCGATTAGAGGGTGGCTTCCGTAAAGTTATTGAAGGGTGACAGGCTGATCAACCAGAGAGAAGATCCAGCAAAGCAACTTCGCTTGTTGTGTTTTCATCACTACTCTCTTCTTTCTCGTGTGATCAATAGGTTTTCATGGTGTACGAGTGTCTTGCACGCAAGAGCGTAGGCAAGCAAGTCGGTGTGAAGTCTGAAGTCTGATGATGTGCGTGCAATGTTGAGTCTCGCGCCCACCCCTCCCCCACAGGGTGAGTGGACACCAGGAAAAACTGCGGTCAAGCAGCACACCGACAGCTGATCTGTGAGGCAATGCGACCTGATACACCAAGGACAAGCGCCCCATCACCCTGGGCAGGGCACTGACTCGCAGCTGAACCAGTCTCATTTTGTCCGGAAGCTCACTTCGTTCCGACAAATGGAAATGGTCAGTTGAAGACCAGGCTCGATAAATCTCATCCGATTTGCTTCTGCAACGGATTTACGATTGACGGGGAGGAAATTTTGCCGGAAGGAAAAATCTCCGAGGGTGCGTTCACACAGAACGGGAAAACAACGTCGACGTTCGATGTTCGATGTTGTCAACGCCGCTTCATGACATCATCCTGTATTTGGCGCTTCAAAACCTTTCAGACTGACTCACTGGCTGGGGTGACACACACAATCGTCTCGATTGACGCTGTTTTGAGCCAAAGGCTCCTGGGACGACGGAGCGACGGTGAAATCCCGACTCTACGCTCTGTGTGAACCTAGCCTGATGCATCACAACTGCGGGAAACAGCGCGACAACCGAATCGCTGTGTACCTTTCAAACTTCCTTCCAGGCAAAATTTTCAGCCATGGAAAATTTGTTAAAAATCCCACACACTCTGATCATACCAGGATGTGAGGCTATATTTGGACGGCAATAAAATACAAAGAATGTTTTTTTTATTCCTTGTACGTTAGCTTTACCTGCCAACGGTAAAAGCCCAACACATAAATGGTTGTCAGTCTGAGACAGAAAATCCCACATTGAGATGCTAACGATGGCCAAATTTGGAGTTGCTGTTTTTCTAATGGCTGATACTAGCCGTGGAAACCCCAAGTCAGTCGGGGTTTTCTCGACAAAGTGCATCTCATTTGTTGCCTTCGTTCATGGTTGGGAAAACCAAGGCAGTGGGGTGACTTGTCTTTCCTGTTCTCTCCTCCGTCGTTGGTTCAAATCAGTGATAAAAAGCCTTGTTGCCAGCATTCAGCAACGTTTTTTCAGCAAAGCGTGAACTCCACAGTGCTTTGAACACAACGCCACATTTTAACTCGTTTGCAGTGGATTTTTTCCGCTTGATTTTGGCAGAAACACAAATGGATTAAAATGATCCGGACAATCGTCGTGGTGCTGTTCGCAGTCACAGTCACGACGGCAGCCGCAGCAGGTGAGAGCTTATGTTATTTTCTCCATCCAATTTACACGGGCTGTGTCGAAATCTCCTTGAAAAGTTCACAAACTTGGATGTGGGTTCAGGGTCATCGCTGAATCGCGTCAGAAGGCAGATGACATGGATCCGGAGTTTGTGACGTCAGCCAATAGAGCGTGTCTTATCTAGTGTTGAATTGGATTGGAAAAAAAAACTTGACCAAAACATTTGAAACTCATTCTTGGTTTGTACTTTGCTTTGTCTGTTTCGAAGAAATTGCTTTCTAACTTTGTCCGCCACAAGTTGGCCCATGCCATGAGCATATCTGATTTTTCTTCTTCTTTGAGTGCGTTTGAGCCAATTTCATGAAGGGAGACAGAGACAGTTCTGGCGGTGGACGTTGGGTTGGAGGTGTAGGCCACTCCACTTTCCTGGACATTCCCTGCAATAGGAGACAAAGATACGAGCGTCGTTGACTTGGTTCTTCTCTGTGTTCTTGCAGATGCATCTTGGCACATTTCCAGCGATGGACGCGACGTCCCTGGATGTGGGCGCGTTCCGTCTTCAGCCTGTGCGACCCTGGATGGGATCCTGGGTGAAATTAAATCAAATTCTTCAAATGTTGTGCAAGCTATTTTTCTAAATACTGATACCAGTTTGATTTTGGATGATTCTGTCGTGGTGAGTCGTGGTCCAATACTACAAATCAGCAGTTCGTGTTTTCATTTATTTTCTTCCTGTTTTCCTTGCATCAAGAGCTGTTCCGTTTCAGAAAAAGTATCACTGGATAAAATTGTGCTCATTTATACATATAATTAAATCAAAGAACAATACCAACAAAACACCAATCTTTGAGTGCTTCAATGTGAGCAATCCTCACGCAAGTAGATGGATTGTAACAAATATGGATATCAACTTGACAAACTGCAGCCTTCCAAGTTTGAAACTTAGTAGTGTTGCAGATGATGGGACTTTAGCCACACTGATACAAAATAGCTCTTTCAAGAGTTTGGATGCAATTGGAAAGCACAAGATTAAACTGATAAACCTGAATCTTTACTTGAATTTCGAAGATAATTTTGTTGTGAAGGCAAATACCAGTGAAATACAAATGAAAAATTGCACATTCAGAGGCAACAGCTTGTCTGCTGTTGCACTGTTGCAAACAGTCCAAAGTGAAATATTGATGCATAATATTACTGTGAAAAGTATGAAATCTCAAAATGGTTTGGTACGCATTCACAAGAGCAGACTGACACTGAAACAGGTCAATTTTTCAGACAATGGTTTTGACACATCATCCTCAATTCTTCTTGTTTCTGACAACAGTTCAGCTTTTGTCTCAGAGAGTAACTTTGAGAACAACACAGCTATAAATGGCTCCTGTTTTTACGTTGAGAACAACTCATTTCTTGCAATTACCAACAGCACCTTCAGCCAGAACAAAGCAGCAGTAAATGGTGGAGTGATGGTTGCAGAGTCAAAATCAACAGTGATGTTGATAAGTTCTCAGTTTCAGAACAATTCAGCTCAAGCGCTGGGGCAATTCATGACATGCATGGATGTGATTTTCATCAGAATAGAGGGTTGTCTCTTCCAAAAGTTCAATTGCAGCAGGGCACTAATTTCCGTTGAACAGTCGTCCAGCATGTTTCTGTCAAATTCTACCTTTGAAGAAAACTACGTGGATGCTCAATCAGCTGGGTCCATTCTGAGAATTGTGGGAAAGTTCAACCTGAGCATACAATCAGCAATCTTCAAGAGCAATAAGGGAGGATATAAGTTTGTCTTGGTTAAAGGCGATTGTTTGAATCCACCTTGCTATATTTCAATCAACGGAGCGTTTTTTCACAACAACACTGGTCTTGCATGTGTCACAGTGGAAGATAAAACAGGGAAATCTAAGGTTCAGATCCATGGATCCTCATTTGAAAGCAATCTGATTCTGATTGTTTTTGCGGTTTTTGGCAGCAACATGCATTTGCAACTGGAATTAACAAACTTTTTGCACAACACTGGGATGAACATTTTTGCACTGAAAAGCTCACTTTCAGCAGTGGATTGTGTCTTTTCTCAGAGTTTTTCTTCTGTCTTTGTGGCGGAAGCTACTGTTCACCTGACAAGGTGTACTTTCTCTGGGAGTAAATATTGGGCAATCAGTGGTTCGACTCGGAACAGCATCTCTGCACACAAGTGCAGCTTCACAAACAACTTCTACGCCATTTCTATGGAACCATTCAGCATTGACCAGTCTTCCTGTCTTTTGTGGAACAATGCTACCATATTTGGACAAAGCGTCAGTTCAAACATGTGTCAAGTCACAAACACCAGTTTGAGAGATCTGGGAGACAATAAGGTGAATCTCACAAGGTGCACGTTCTCGTTGAACGAAAAGGCAATGTCTGTCACAAACAGCACTGTCTTTGCACACAGCTGCAATTTCACAGAGAGTTCTTTTGCGGCCATGGATGTGAGAGCTGCTCGACTTGTTCTGACTTCATGCACCTTTTCAAAAAACGACGCTGCAATCTATGGACACAACAGCAGCCGAGTTTTGGCAACAAATAGCAGCTTCACACACAACACACGTGCCATTTCTATGACAGCCAGCAGTGTTGATCTATCAGACTGCATTCTGTCCTGGAACAACGACTCAATTGATTGTTGGAATTGCAAGATCTTTGTAACCAGATGCATCTTCTCACATAACAGTCTTTCTGCTATTTGGGGGGACACAAGCGAACTTGGTCTAACTTCATGCACTTTTGAGAAACATCTTGATGCAACAATTGTTGGAAGGAATAACAGCATTATTTCTGCACACAATTGTATCTTCACCAATAGCACAGGCAATGTTATCGATCTGATTGCAAGTCAAATTGCCCTGACAAGTTGCTCATTTTCTACATATGAAGGTGTTATTTACAGTAACAGAAACAGCAACATTTCTGCAGTGAACTGCAGCTTCACAAACAACAATGGATATGCTGTTATTGATGCAGGAGTGACTCATGTTGATCTGACAGGATGCACGTTTGCTTCGAACAGGGCCACCATCATCTTTCTAAACCTGAATGCAAGCTTGAAGGCTTCCGAAACAAAATTTGTTCAGAATGGTCCTGGAAGTGCAATTGAATGTGGCAGTTGTGTCTGGATTGAGTTGGACAGAATGCTCTTTTCCGAAAATAACCCAGGAAAGCACAGTTCGCTGTTGCAAGTTGACAGCCACAGTTTGTTTTTGTGGGAAAGGCACATTAGGCTTGACCTGAAACATTGCATGTTCTTTCAAAACCGACATATGCTATTCAGCGTCTTACGAGCCCAGTTCACTTGCACAAAATGTGCAATTTCTCACGCAAATTTGAAGGAGGGGGATGCTGGAGATACAATTATTGAAGCTGGCCTTGCAAGCATAACTCTGAATGATAGCTTGTTCAAAGTTGCTGTTGAAGCTAATTTTAGGGTTGAAATGTCTTCTTCCAACATGACATTTTCAAAAACAAAAATTAGAGGAAATCTGCTGTTCAGGATCCAACAACAAAGCAGACTGGAGTTGTATAATTCATCTGTGGCAGACCCGAATAATGGCACACAACCTCACGCTGTCTCTGTCAACATGGCAGTTGCCCTGGTATTATCCACACTTGTTGTGAAGAACAGCATATTACACTTATCTGGATCCGATTTTGTTTCTGGTTATCCAGGCAGTATTTTCATACAAAACTGCACACTTTTTGTCCAAATTATGCTACCAGGAAGAGTTTTGTTTGCCCTAAACCAGAAAGGATCTTTCTCCATGTACAATACAGATATTTTTGTCGAGGTTTCTGATTCAGAATTTTTCATTTTGAGAAACTTCAGCTTTGTGGGTGAACCCCCACCCTTGAATCTTCTGCAGGAACTTCCTTGTCTTTTTGAGCTCCTTTATTCTGTTGTAAACTTGACACAAGTGAGAGTTATTCACAGGGACATGGGTCAAACAACACCTCAGTTCTCCTACTGGGGAGGATTCCATGCATCAAATGTTACTATTGACAGCAGCTTCTTTGCATCAATGGCCCTTTTCCTGGCAGGGGAGAAATCAACCCATGCAGTTGTTGTGAACTCAAAATTTGAAAATGGGAGCACATTGTACACATATCACAACCCAGACTATATCATGATAGCTAGTTCCATTCTCACACTTTATCACTGTCATTGTTGTTACCCAACAACAAATTGTGAGAGGCCCATGCAGGCACTCAGATTGGCAAATACAACTACTGTATTGCTGCAAAGATCATTGGAAAATGTGGACACATTTTTCACTTGGAAATCTGTGATACAATTTCAAAATTTTTCTTACCATACCAGTGATGATAAATTTATGGAGAAAGCTGCAAAGAGTGGAATGTTTTTCTGTTCATATTGTGGCAAGACAGATATTAGAAACAACAGGATTCCTGACTTTTCTGAAACAAAATACACAGCAGGTAAAATGAAAAGCAACACCACTTTTTCATTTTATTCAAGGATACTGATTGAAATACACAGGCATTGGTTCACTAGTTTTTCTTTGTTGTGTTTCCAGCTTACAATCCTCAACAATGCCATGAATGTTTTTGCATATTTGATGAGATCAAAGTATCAAATATTTTAAACTGCACTCAGTCTTCACTGAAGTGCCTTCCAAAAATTCTGAAGTTTACAAACCAGTTTCATGTGACACAGACAAAAATTTCAAAAATTTCAGAAGCATTTATTGAAGATGTGCAATTTCATAAAAGTTTAAAGGTGCTTGATATGAAAAACAACAAGATAAAGAAGATTCCAAAGGCAATACTAAACCTAAAAGGAATAGACGAACTCTACCTGAGTGGAAACCCATTTGACTGTGACTGTGACATGACCTGGATGATTACATGGCTAAACAATGCTAGTAATGTTGTCAAAGATCACCAGCAAATAACATGTGGATATGGAAGATTCAGAGATATACCTATTCATGTTCTAACTGATGTTGCTGTTGGTTGTTACCCTCATACATGGACAACAGCACAGAAAGTTGGAATTCCTTGTGCCATAATAATTATGATAATTATATTTGTTCTGATTGTATTTTGTCTTCAGAGATCCAGGGAAGTAAAATTTTTCCTTTACTATTATTTGCGATTGGATACTGTACCACAGGATGACAAGAATGAAAAGCTTGATGACATTGAATATGATGCATTCCTTTGTTACATGTAAGTAGATGTTGTGGTCTTAACTCTCTTCAATCTGTTCTTGTACACATGTTCTCACATTGCTTGACAACAATCAGAAGGTCAACATTATCTTCCAGCTATGAGGATGTTCCATGGATGATTGAGACATTGTGGAAAACAAAGGGCAATGGTAATACAAGGTTAGACATGGAAATAGACCCTGGATTTAGGCTTTACATTCACCATAGAGATTTCATAGCTGGAAGGACAATTGTTGCTAATATTCTCCATGGTATTCAAAAGAGCAGAAGAGTTATCTTCATCATGTCCAAGTGAGTATTCTGTATTGCAAAACATTTTCATTATATTTGGACACAGATATCCACAATACATATGCCATTTTTAGGAAGTTTCTCAAATCCAAGTGGGGAATGGAGGAGTTTATCATGGCTGATGATGAGGCAAGAAATGGAAGGAAAAACTTCATCATTATTATTTTGAAGGAACAACTGGATATGAGTGGGCTTAGAAAAGAAGTCAAACCATATTTACGGACTCACACATATATTGATGCCACAAAACATGTAACACAAGTTCCTGAGAGACTCAGGTAACACTGGTCCATCAATTTTATTTTGTCTCTTTCCCCTTGTTTTGCATCATTTTATACTTCCAGTTTCAAAATATTCTTTTCATAATCAGGTTTGCCATGCCTTGTACACCCTTGAGACATCTGAAACCGGAACTCTTCACCGATGAGCAGCAAAAAATGAACATGCTAGCTATTGAGGATTTTGACTCAGATGAAGAAATAGTGGATCAATCTGATGACATGGAGGACAACAATGATGAGGATTTACTGCAAAATGACGACATGAACTTTGAGGAGGAAAACAACAGGGATAATGACAATGCCGGTGTTGGAGAAGATGTGCCATTGCTGGAGATGAAAGAAACTGTGCAAGTCCACAGGGCGGATGATGATTACACAGACACAACTGAACAAGATGTCAATCATGACGATGAAGAAACAAAGTTGATGGAGGAAGCCGATGCTGCAGAGCCGCCCCGTGCGCACCTCACAAGTCTGGAAATAGAAGACGAAGTGGGTGATGCTGCTGACAGAAAGACCTTGTTTGCATCCAAAAACACGACACGTGGTCAGGAAATTGGCACAGACGACGAGAAGGAATGTCAATGCAGTGGAGATGAGACTGGTGCGGACGATGTGCCACTGTTGAACGCCTGAACGCAATGGCGCTTGCTTCAGACAAACGCTCCCGTTAAATTAACAACCAGGGATGGACACAAAAGCTCAAGGAATTTGACTCAACTATTTGCGTGAATTCGTCAATTTGCACGGCCTATGGAAAGCTTGTCAGGCTATTGTTTTCAAGTATTTTGTTCGATCTGACTGACAAAAGAAAAACCACCGTGTTCAGAAGTGAATTTTTGGTAGCCCACATTCTGCAACCTGAACAAACACAAAAGATCCATGCAACCCAATATACGTGAGATGAATCTTTCATATATTTGAATTTTTACCAATAAACGCACGATGATCAGAACCTTCACATCCTGAGTCTGTTTGAATGGAGTCTGTCAGCACCCTTGCGACCGAAGCGCGTTTGGTGTGCGGCTGTCGTACAAGTGTGATCAGCAAATATGTTCCAAAATGAGGTCATGCACCTCAGTCCACGAGCCAATTCAAAGGTTCAGCAACATTGATCACGCGTTGTTGTGGTACACCGAGTTCTGTGAACAGCGGGGTTGGGTGCGGGTATACCCGCCAAAGTGGTGAAGTGAAAAGCCAAAATTGGAGCCATGCTCAAAAAGTTGACGACCATTTCACTCTCTCGAAGCACAAGTGTACTCGTATGTCGGAAATGAGCAAACTCGCGCTCGTTGTGTGTGTGTGTGTGTGTGTGTGTTTCTGTGTGTTTGTGTGTGTTTGCGTGTGTCTGTCTGTCTGTGTCTCTGTGCGCGCATCAATTTTCTGCAGGACAATGGGTACAATTGGCTGAGAAAATGAAGTCAGTTCAGATCCGATTGAAAGAAAATGATCGATAACAAAATTGTCAATTGATCTACATTCAGATTTGGCACTTTTGTATTCGGCGAAGCTTCATATCAAAATTGACTCCGATTCTCTTTCGAATGACAACAATCCTCGGTCTAATCTAAAGAGGCAAATCACAGAAAAAAGACGAAACAGAACTGGACATGCAAGGCAGTGTCACAAGTGCACAAAATGTCTGGCTTGATGTGTCCCTTTTGGTCAAATACACGAAAGGAAACCCCAAACCAGTCGGAAAGCCGGTGTGATACAGACAACAACGCGAAACTTTTTTTCTCTGACGCAAATCACGAACAATTTTGGAAGACAAACAAACCTTCTATTGGCTGAATTCACAGATGGAAAACCCAACTTTTTGCTGACTTGAGAACACAAAAAGCAATTTGAGAGGCAAGATGTCAACCATGAAACACGAGCCAGTCCCATCTCCTTTTGTGCGCAAGTCACGGGTGGAAAACCCAAAGCACTCGGCATTGACTTCAGGGCCCAAGTTGGATCTTTTTGGGGTTTTTGTTTTCAGTCGCGGCCGCGTGATGAAGCCGATGCTGTCAAACACATTGTCAGCAGCAAAAATAGAGAAAGAGACGAATTGCAGTTCCTGGTGACATGGTATTTTACAATCGGATTGAAGAGTTGTGATCGTGATTGCGAGCCAAGTTGTGTTGTATTTCAAGGATGAACAAAGAATTACTTGTGCCGCGTTTGGTTCTTGCCGCTACATTCTGAGTGTGAAACTGCAGCAGACTACTCCTCCACGCCCCGTTTCCCTGCAATGACACTTACGAACGTTGGTTCGTGTTCCGTTCAAATTTGCCCAATGCCAGAGCTGCTTTTTCTGCACACGTTGGGTTGCTTGGACAAAACTGTACAGCAGATCTTTCGACATGTGTGGACTGCGTAGTCAGGGCAGGGAAACTGATGCTCAGAGCGACGCTTGTTTTGGATTCAACACAACATTGAACACATTGATTTCACGGGTGAAGAACCCAACTCAGTGGGGGTACAAAAACACCAACCCGCTATTCTATAGAATGTAATTTGAAACAACTGCAAATTAAAGAAAGTAAAAAGAGATGACAAATGTGAACGAAGAACGAGGTCCTACTCTGATCTCCTGCCATTGGCTGAATTCACGCTTCGAAAACCCAGCGCAGTCAGCAATAATTTGCAAAAAATAACACATTGGAGATGCTGAACACAACAACATCAAAACTCCCGAAACGAGGATTGGTAAATTTGGCAGGTGGACACTGCAACACACTTTGGGGAAAGACGTTTGATTCTCAGTTGAGATGTGAATTTTGAACATGTATGAGGAACCAGTGGACCACATGGAGACATTCATTGTGAGTTTTTGTTGTACGGTCCAACCTGTGCGATCAAACACATCCTCGTCACCTGATAACAAAGAACAGTACGAAGTAGTTTCAATGGAATACGTTGTTGCAGTCATCGTCTGTGATGATTTACGATGAATAATGTTGACGTCAAAATGGATACGAAACAATTCTGGATGTTCATCTTGGGGTTGTTCACAGTAATGCAACTCAAGACGACGGCCAACGCAGGTGAGAGCCTCACTGAGGTGGAAATATATGTGTGCGTGTGTGTGTGTGTGTGTGTGTTTGTGTGTGTGTCTGTGTGTGTGTGTGTGAGAGATAGAGAGAGAGAGAGAGAGAGAGAGAGAGAGAGAGAGAGAGAGAGTGTGTGTGTTCGCGCGTGCGCAGGTGATGAATCAAGACAGTATATAGGGAGGTTCCGCAATCTGAAGCGTAGACGTGGACGTAGACGTGGTTCTACGCCACGCCATGTTATGAAAACCTACATTTTCACGTCATGAACAAAAGCACCAACTAGACACCACCACAACTTAACACATTTCTTGAATGTACTTACAAATCCCAGATTAGTTTGTGTCTCAGAAACTTAGCAGTGGCTGACCAATACGGGAGCTATGACATCACAGTTGGGGCTTCACTCAATTATTCCACGTCTACGCTCGCACACACGCTCAAGTTTGGCTTTGCGGAAACTCCCCAATCAGAGATACGTGTTTCTCTGTACAAGGGGTGGATTCGAAACGGAGACAACACGGATGACTGATTCAGAGTCTGGAAGGTCTTGCTTGCCTTTACGCCCAGCATAGTCTGTGCGTCATTCTAACTGCAATACATGGAAGTTTTTGTGTGTAGAAATTCGACAGTCAACTGGATTTGACTGAAAGAATTGCATCTGGTGGGAGCAAGAGAAACACGTCACTCGACTTCTTTCGTAAAGTGCGGCAGAGTATGTTGTTACAATCCACGCTCACGGTCATTCAGAAAAAGTTTGACATTGATGAGTGGTAATTGCTCATTCCTTTTATGGCACAGAACATGGCTAGTTTCCAAATAAGGAGTTGAATCAAAACAACCAATGTCCCACATGATGATGTTGTGTCAACGGAGCCACGTGTCTGTTCTGATGATTGGTGTTTGTCATGCCGTTTGTCAATAGCTCCTGTGTGCCACAGCAAAACAGATAGAAAGCGCGTCTTTTTTAATTGTTGCAGATAACACTTGGTACATTTCTAGCAGAGGTGAGGACTTGCCCGGATGTGGCCGAGTCATGTCATTGGCATGCAGGACCCCAAGTAGGCTTTTGGTAGAAATGGAGCCACAATACTCAAATAGAACTGCAGGAACTATAAAACTTGATACAGATATCAGTTTGATATTAGGTTACACTTCATTGGTGAGTGCATCACAAAGTGGCCAAAGCCAACGTATGTTTCCTTGTTTCCTTGTATCCATTTTTCACATGATTACGTTTTGAAATACATGTTGTCTTTCAGCAAAGGCACGAGTGGATGAAATTCTATTCTCTCAGCATTAAGTCAAGCAAAAATGCAGAAAAGATACCAGTATTTTACTGTTTAAACATCAGCAACTCTCTAGCAAGTACCTGGAAGATAACAAATATGCATCTGGTTCTCAAAGACTGTATGGTTTCCAAGTCAAAACTGATGAGTATTTCAGTGAATGATACTTTGTCAGTGCAGATTCAAAACAGTTCATTTGCGAATTTGCATGTTGCTGGAAAACATAGAATCGACATGAAAAACATAAACCTCAGTTTCAACAATGAGGAAAACCATCCTTTTCTGGTAGCCGCTAATAGTGTAATAAACATTTCGAACTGCATGTTCAGCGGCAATGCCAGACCAACACCTGCACTGGTGAAAATAAGCTCCAGCGAAATTTCAATTGAACACACCACTGTGGTCCAATTTCAAACCCATGACAGTGTTGTTGACATTCAGAACAGCGAACTGATAATGAAAAACGTGATGTTTTCTTTCAACAATGGTATTCTGAATCACTACAACAACAGTGGTGTTTTTCTTTCAAACTGCAGCTTCCTTGACAACGTAGGGTATGCCGTCTTTCGTGTGGAAACAACTTTTCTGTCTTTGAGTCGATGCAATTTTACCGACAACAATCGTGCAATTTCCAGCACCGGTAAAAGCAGAGTTACTGCATACAGCTGCAACTTCACACACACCACAGGAGCAAATGCTATTGAGGTGACAACAACCTCTTTGAGCTTGATAAAATGCACTTTCTTCAGAAACAATGGGGCAATAACTGGAGTCAGGAACAGCAGAATCAAAGCAACCATGTGCACCTTCTCACACAACAATAAATCAGTGGTGATTGAAGTGGAGAAAACTCTGATTCATCTCATTTCCTGTACTTATGAACAAAATAATGGTGTTATTTTTGGATACACAGCCAGCAGAATATCAGCACAGAATTGCACCTTCACACAAACAAGCAAAAGCACTGTCATCAACTTGTTGTCAGCTCGGATTGATTTGACCAGATGCACATTTGCTGGGAACAAAGGTGTCATTTATGACTACAGTAACAGCAGTATTTCTGCACTGAACTGTGGTTTCAACAACAACAAAGGGGATTCTGTCATCCACATGGAAGCAACCCATGTCAATCTGGCAGGCTGCACTTTTTCCAACAGTAATGTCGTCATCTTTGGCAACAGCAACAACAGTATTTTTGCTCGTGGCTGCAACTTCACTGACAACACTGGATCTGCAGTCATTGATGTTGCTCTCACTCGTGTGCAGCTGACAGAGTGTGTCTTCTCTCTGAACACCGGTGTGATATACAGTACAAACAACAGTAAGGTTTTGGCCCACAATTCCATATTTTCACGCAACAACAAAACAGTTGTTATTGATGTGAAAGACAGTCAGTTTAGTCTCACGGGTTGTGTATTTGGTTGGAACAGTGGTGGAATATTTGGCTTTGACAACAGTCGTATCTTGGCAAACAATTGCAGCTTCACACAGAACAACAAATCCGCTGTCATTCAAGCGAGACGATCTGAAGTTGTTCTGACTTCATGCTTTTATGCAAACAACAGAGGTGGACTTTCAGGACAAAGTAACAGCACAATTTCCGCAGAAAAATGCAACTTTACAGAGAATTTAATAATTGGAATCTTTGATGTGGACAACTCAAATCTTTCCCTCAATGAGTGCACATTCTCTTTGAACAATCAAATCATTTCTGGTTATAGGCAGAGCAGTATCTCAGCACAAAACTGTGAGTTTGCACACAACACCAATGCCACTCTGGTAGATGTCAAAGGAGCCTACATCCGCATTGGAGGGTGCACTTTTTCCTGGAACACTGATGTGATATCTTTGTCCAGCAACAGCACACTTTTGTCCCACAACTGTAGCTTCTCCCACAACTCTGGAGTTCTTGAAGTTAAATCAAGTCCTGTTGTCCTGACAAGCTGCAATTTCTCCTCAAATAACAGAGTGATTGCAGGGTTCTGGAAAAGCAGTATATTTGCAAACAACTGTCTCTTCAAGGAGAACAACCAATCTGCAATCATTGAAGTAAGAACATCACAAATTACCTTGACTTCATGTTCTTATGAAAATAACAGTGGAGAAATTTTGGGGACAAGCAACAGCCAGATCTCTGCACAAAACTGCACCTTTACAAACAACAGTCAAACTGCACTCATTGATGCTGAGACAACTCATGTCAATCTCTTTGGATGCACATTTTCCTTGAACATAAAATGCCTTTATGTTGGTAAAGATTCAAGCCTGGATGTTTCCAACAGCACATTGCTGGACAATGGTCCAAGAAGTGTTGTTCAATGTGATGATTGTGACTGCATAAACTTTCACAATTCCATTTTCTCAGAGAATAATGTTGGAGGATTTGGTGCACTCTTCTGGGTTGAAACAGCCACAGCCACTTTGTCACAACATGCAACACACATCAAGCTGACCAATTGTAGATTTGAGAACAATAGACACATCTTGCTCAGCTTGTATGGTGCCCATATCATGACATGTACAAGATGTGCATTCATTTTTTCCCTTTTGCCAACAGAAGATGTTGGCAATACGATTGTTCAGATGGAAAGTGGTTCACAACTGGCTGTTGTTGACAGCACTTTTCAGATAAGTCCTGATGCTTTTTATGTGGCCCATATCACATCTTCAAACATCACGACTTCCAACACCAACATTTATGGCTTCTTGTTGGTAAAATTATACAGCGAGAGTTGGTTGAATTTCTACAATTCCTCAATAATTGGTTTGCACAACGCAAACAAAATGGTCCCATTTTCTATGAAAATGATGTTCTCAGCGAAGTCATCCACGATAATGCTGAGGCAGTCTGTGATTCATTGGGCTGGGCAAGGCTTTGTTCTGAGTAACCCCGGCAGTGTTGTCATCGCAGACTGTACAATTGTCATCCAGTCCTCATCCAGCGTGTTCTTCTCTGTCACAAATGGCTCTTTTTCTTTGTCTAATACTCAAGTGAATGTGGATGTCGTTTACCCACACTTCAACAACAGGCTGAAGGAGGATTATTGCCAGCCACCACCACAAAATGTTTTGTTTGGACTTCCTTCTCTGGTCCATCTTTATGATTCTGAGCTATTGTTTGCAAATGTGACCACAAATCAGTTGTCTGCTGACACAATGGCACATCAGTTTGAAATTTGGTGCAAATTTCAAGGATCCAACATCACAATGGACAGAAGCAACTTTTCATCAATGGCATTTTACCTGTACGGAACCGCAACAAACCACTTAATTGCAACCAACACCAGATTACTCGGCTGTGGCAGCTTTTTTATTTGTGATAATCCAGATTACATCCTTCTGGAAAACTCCAAAGTCAATATGTACAACTATCTTCACTGTGAACTGTCTACAAACTGCAAGAGATCTCTACAAACACTCAGAGTGGCTGGTACCACCCTCATACTGCAAAACCCATTGGAAACTGTAACAACACTTTTGACGTGGAATTCAATAATTCAAACTGGAGACAATTCTCACAATACCAGTGAATACAATTTCCTGACTGAAGCATCTTCAAGTGGAATGTTAAATTGTTCTAAGTGTGATAACTTCTCCGAAACCGTTTATACAGCCGGTAATGAAACAACGCAATTGGTTCGAGAAACAACATATTTTCACAAGTCTTTCTCTCATGGGTCAGTCAAACAACCTGTTTTACATTTCAGCATTACTACCCAAGAAATGTGGAAACTGTACATGCCAGTTTGATAGAAACAGCAACATAAACATTTTCAATTGTTCTCAGGTCAAGCTCACATCATTGCCAAGTGTTCCCAAATTTACCCAAACAGTGACACTCACAGAAAGCAATATTTTTGAATTTTCTGAACCAGAAATTTACAACATAAATCTTTGCAAAACTTTGAAAATTTTAAATTTGACCAATAATAGGATCACAAAGGTTTCACCAAGAATACAAAAGCTGGACAATATCAAGGAAATATTCCTGAGTGGAAACCCATTTGACTGTCACTGTGAAATGACCTGGATGATCACATGGCTCAACAATTTCAGTGACATTGTGAAAGATTACAAACAAATTGTGTGTGGACATGGGAGATTCAAGGGAATACCCATCCATGTTCTCAGTGACATTGCTCTTGGCTGCTATCCAAGCAGATGGACATCTGGCCAAAAGGCTGGAGTTTCAGTTGGTGTTGTGTTCATGACTATTGTCTTTGGAGTACTTTTAATTGTAATTAGAAAATTTAAGGAAGTCAAATTTTGGCTTTTTTATTACATTGGGATAAACACTGTGCCAAAGGACACAAAGGGTGAAACCACAGAAAACAAAAAGTATGACGCTTTCTTTTGTTACAGGTAAACAGATTGCTTTCTTTGCTTCAACAATGATACAAATTTATGTGAAACCAGCATTTTTATTTCTAATCCGATTGACCTGTCCATTGTTTTTGTTTTCAGTGAAAATGATTTGCCGTGGATACTTGATGTATTCATGAAGAAGAGACAAGAGGGAAATGCTAGACTCTTGGATATTGAGGTGGATCATGGATTTAAATTGTTTCTTCATCAGAGAGATTTCATGGCAGGACACAATATTATCCATTGTATACACCATGGAATAGAAAAAAGCAGAAGGGTCATCTTCATTCTTTCCAGGTCTTTCTTTTTTGTTGACAAAAGTGTAATTTCTTTCCATCTTTTCTCCAGAGAGAACTGCATTTTCCAATTAAGTCAACAGAACAGATTCTAAACTTCATTTCAGAAATTTTCTTGACTCAACATGGGGAATGCAAGAGTTTACACTTGCACATCAGGAAGCCATAAAGTATACCAAAACCAATTTCATCATAATAGTTCTCAAAGAACACTTGGAAATGACTGGCTTGAGGAAAAATCTCAGAAGGTTTCTCACAACTCACAATTACATTGATGCAACCAGGAAATTGGAGCAAGTTCCAGAAAGACTGAGGTATTTTAGCTCACAAGAATATGCAATGCAATTTGGAACATTCATTCACTGTTGTTGACACATTGTTGTGCAAAGCAAAATCAGGGGGGGGGGGAGATTAACAGATGTTGACGTTGTCTTGTCTCGCACAAATAGCAGTGCAAACAAAGCAATGATGGGGCGGGGGTTTCTCCCTCCACTTGTGTTCCACAGGTTCGCCATGCCTCACCAGCCTCTCAGGAAACTGCGGTCTGAACTGTTCGAGCCCGAGAGAAACATATTTGATGCATTTCTCACTGGAAACGAGACTGAAATCCAGCAGCACGAGGAACAAGTTCCAAATGAGGTCAGTCTGTTATCTTTTGCAACCAACCTCGGAAATTTTCAATTTTTGTGTTGTTGTGTGGCATTTCTTGGCGCGAAAAAGAAAGACAAATTCCATGCACATAACTTTGCAACAATTTTCTCACTCAAATTCAAATGCAAGTGCAAGCGTGCACGTTTGGTCACTCTGAAACAGATAATTGTGCAGTTTCCACCTTTGTCTCAAGCAGGAAGGCGGGCTTGACAATGACGGATATTGTCACCGGGCTCACAGAGAGGAAGATGAGCTCGAAATGAACCACAACAACCATCAGGTACAGGTTGATGTGCAGGGTATCGGCCAGGCTCAAGGTGGAATCGACCACGCGAGGACTGAGGAATGGGATCCTGAGAAGTTTGAAGAGTGGAAGCAGAGAGGGGAACATGCCCTGTTGGAAATGCACAAGATTGAGCATCAGGCAGAAGTTCACGCGGTGGATGAATGTGAGGTTCGTGGAAACCAGCTGGCAGCGGAAGGTGAAAAAGTGCCACGCCCAAAGCTCCGCATGCCCCGTGTGGTGACGAAACGGCTGCGTCTGCGCATGCCTGAAATACGTCGTGTGGGTGTAAACAATTACAATGACAGAGAGGACGAACCACTCTTGCAAGCCAGCTTGCCTGATCAAGTGAAGAATAACAGGATGGATGCTGCTGCTGAAGAAGACGACGAAGTTGAAGGTGAAGGCAGTAAAACTGATCATTGCCACCAATTTGTAGATGGAAATGGCGAGGCAGATGATAACGTGATTGAAGCTGATGCGTCTTCTCGCTGCACTGATGACAAAACTCTGGGTGATGAAGAACCAACACTGAAGGATCTTGAGTTGCCTGACGCTGCAGCTGATGAGACAGAAAAGACAGATAACAACGCAGGTAGGATGCAAGGGGCTGCTGCTACTGATGATTGTGATGGTGATTCTACTGATGACACAGACGGCATCCCACTTCTTCCATTGGACATGAACCCATTTTACTGATTCCAATATCGCGGCGTGTAGTTTGAATGCTGTATCAGACTCTTGATAAATGCACTTGATCTATTGTTTAGAAATTGTGTTCGGAAAGTAAACGTGTTGTTTGTTGGTTCACCCGTTTGCCAGAGAAGCGTGGATTCTGCCTACAATGTCCGGTGGGTGTGGTGCAACATGTTGAAGACGCGAAGTACACACCTGTAACGTGAATGCAGGCACAACGTGTTCGCATTGACCGAGGTGCGTCACCTCCCCAAGTCTTGGTGCCAGTTTTGTGGTGGTGCCACTCTTCGCAGAGCTTTGCGCCCCTCGCCATGACAGACAACCCAGGTGAGCAATTTTCTCCAAAAGGAATTTGCCGAGCAAACAGTACCGTACATAGAGAACGGATGTACGAAAATATCAATAAGTTTGTGGGAAAATGCAGGGTTCTGGTGCAAGACCAGTACTTTCAAAGCAAATTCATTGTCATGTACGAGGCCCGTCCCAAAAGTAAGTTTCACGGCTTTTTCTTGTACTTTTCCTGAATTCGAATGTAGGTTTCCATCTCACAAATGGGATGCTGACATGTCGGCCTCATTTGGAGCCAAATTTGGATGCTGATTGTTTTGTGTGAGATGCGCTGGACCGTGAAGGATGCAGGTGTTGTCAACCTACCGAGCAGTGCGATGTGTACACTCTTGTGCTCATTTGTGCGTTTTGCAAAATGCCTCCAAATCATTTGGAACAACATCAGAACATCAAATTTTGTGTGGAAAGTGGACTTTCAAAGGTGGAGACTGTCAGGCAACTGCAGGCGGTGCACAGAGGTAACTGTTTCAGTGCTGTGAGCATCCGGAAATGGTGGAATTTGTTCCAGAATGGTCGCACCCAAGTTGCCGATGCCCCAAGAAGAGGTCGTCCAGTTCGAGCAACCCAACAGAAGAAAGTGCAACTCTGCTCTTAACCAGAACAGAAGACAAACTGTCAGACAGTTGGCTGCCAGGTGCATGCTTGGTCGAGGGATGACACACAGGATGCTGAAATCTTTGAATTTTTCAAAGAAGTGCGCAGCTTGGGTGGCTCATGACTTGAATCAGCGAAACAGGGACACCAGAGTGGCAATTTGTCATGAGAATTTGCGACGTTTCCGCATGGATAACACTCTTTTGGATCGTGTCATCACTGGTGACGAATCTTGGATTTTTGCCTATGACCCAGACAGCAAACAACAAGCAAAAGAGTGGCTCCTCCCGGGAGAAGACCGACCAACAAAAGTGAGGTGTGAAGCAGCAGTCACGAAGGTCATGCTTGTGATTTTTTTTGATGCAAGAGGCGTTGTCTACCGTGAGTTTGTCCCCCAAGGTCAAGGCATAACAGCAGCTCTTTATCGCCAAATCCTCACCCATCTTCGAGAAGCAGTCCGCAGGCGACACCCACAGCTGTGGTTTGGTCATGGAGGCAGAAATCTGCACAACAATGCTGCCCGTCGACAAGGAACTGGATTTGTGGTTCACCATGACAACGCGCCAGCACACCGTGCAAGACTGGTCCAAAACTTCCTCAACCAGACTCACACACCCACCCTCCTGCACCCCCCTACAGTCCGGACCTAGCTCTGTGTGACTTTTGGCTGTTTGAGAGGATTAAAAGGCCAATCAAAGGATGCACATTTCAGATATTGCAGGAAGTCCAGAACCAAGTGGATGCCATCATCGGACAGATTCCAGTGGAAGATTTTGCATTTGCGATGTGCAGGATGAAGGAGAGAATGAGGCGTTGTGTAGTGGCCAACGGGGAGTACTTCGAGTACCGATGACTTCCCTTGAAAGCCCTGTCTGTGGTGGACTGGATGGCCTCAGAACAGTGAATGTGACTGCTTGTTCCAAGAGTGTACTCAATGTGCACGACATTTTGATACTTGTGTACTTTGAACAAAAATACAAATGTGCAAACATCTTGACATCATGTTCATGCTTCACACCATGACACATCGGACTCTCAGGTTGCGCAAAATGCAAAAAAAAACCAAAAAAGTCCGACAAGTACACCGCAAGTACCCCGTGAAACTTACTTTTGGGACGGGCCTCGTAAAACGCAAATAAACCACCATGCTCCAGAAATGTTTTGATCTCCACACGATTAATTTGTTGCAATCTCAACTTGTTTCACTTCGGTGACAAAAGGCGCACGACCCCTTCAAGCAGGGAGTGTTTTGACACAAATACACAACGGTGTCCACAATTCCCAACTGATTCAGTTGTTGAGATCTGCACCAATCATTGGATGAGGACTCCACCTGTCCCTGCATGTTCCGAGTCACAACGAACTCAGATGAGGTTTCGAAATCTCGACTCCGCACACATCAGCCAAAAGAAGTGAGGAAAGAAAAGACGAAATCATTGAACTCGACAAGTTTCTACTCTGATTCGTGCATCACCCGGACAATGCATTGCATTAATTCACAATGAAACTCCCCATCCCAAACTGGTGGACGAAAATTTCGAAAGAACCAAACAACCATGCATGCTCTCGTCTGGTTCCGTTCACACGTATTTCCCGTGCATTTATTCGCACTTTCGCACTTTGTTTGACCAATGGAAAAGGCTGATTGTTTTGTTTGAATATGACTGACTCAGACGCACCTGTACAATATTGCGCACAAAGACTGTACACAAAACTTGCCACAAACCCAAAACAAAGAACTAATTTTGCACTAACCAAAATTCCGTCGGAACAGAAAACCAAGTTCTCTCGTTTCAGGGACGGGGCACGTTCCTGCCTGACCACCCAAAACAAACGTCTGCGGGGTCCGATATGTCGGGCATTTTCATTCGGTTTTTGACGTCGCGAGACTGCATGACACGGAAGAACGCAAACTCATCGAGTGGAACAACCACATGAAGGAAGCGAGACTGCATGCTGGATTATTCTCGTCTGCAGGTGTGTGTGTGTGTGTATATATATATTTCGAGTCTCATGAGACAATTGCAATACAACAGTCATCATTCGCAGCCAAAAACTCCACCCACAGCCCAACATACGAGGTCGCCAGAACAAATTTTCTGGACCCTTGCGATCAAACGGTCGGACCATCGCAGGACGTCCACAGGCGAGTCAGCGAGAATGGTTCTGGGCACAAACAAAACTGAATCAAAACGCAAGTTATATTCACTGACGTCCCGTTGGTTCTTGCTATGTATTGTCGCAAAATCACAATTGGGTGTCTGGCTTTCCGCTTCCTGGAATTATCTTCAAACGAGTTGGAATTAGGCAGCACTTATTTCAAACGACTGCCGGTGTGGTACGTAGTGTGGCACGGTGCTGTTTGTTTAGTTTGAGGGACGGAGCAAAGAATTTCAGACGATTCGGCCAAAATTATCCTCTCATGTCGCATTATTAAAATGACCCTGCGATTCAAACTCAAAATTGCTCAGATTGTTCGCCCAAAATTTGCAATTGTTCTGTCAGCCTGCTTGATTGAACACTTGCTCCTCAAAACGACTTTTACAATCAAGTGAGTGGTCCATCCAAAACGAAGAAATATTGAAAGCGAGAAAAAGTGCTTGTTGACAAACGAATCTTGTTTTTTTTCAGCCGCAACGGAACGCTTTCTGTACAAGTTTGTGGCTTGGCTTGTTTTATCAAGGACCATGAACCTTCCAACAAAGTGTTTGTATCAGAATTGCCCACGTTGTCTTTTCATTGACATTTTCCTGCTGTGGTTCATACGAATATACGTGTGAAACACATGACGAAACGTGGTGGATGCATGCTTCACCCCTCACTTGCGACAAACATTCTGCTGGTTGAAATTCAGTGTTTTTGGTCTGTCTATTTGCATGATTGGATTTCAATTTTGTTACAGACTTTGCCATCTTTGCCATCCTTTGTCTGGACAATGCGAGGGGAATCACATTCAACCAGACAGGCCAGGGTCTGCAGGAGGTCCCTGACATACCCAGTGATGTCACTGAAGTTTGGCTCTCCAGAAACAACATCAAAGACATCAAGCCTGGAGACTTTTCTCAACTGCAGGACTGTGAACACTTAGACCTGAACTACAATAAGCTCACCACACTGAATTCTGATATGTGGGAAGGCATAAACTCTTTAGAGTCTTTGGCTATTTCTTGGAATGAAGTCATAGAAATTTCTCCCAGGGCCTTTTCAACAATGCCTGAACTTCAGAATCTTTACCTCACATCAAACCAGATGTTGACAGTTCAGTCAGACATGTGGGAAGGTTTGAGTTCCTTGACCCTTCTATATCTCAGTGACAATCAGATCCAGAAAATCTCTCCTGGGGCTTTCTCTACTCTTCCATCTTTAGTTTACCTTGATTGCAGTAATAATTCTCTCACAACACTTCAAAGAAACATGTTTACAGGCCTTCCAAATTTGACAGAGCTTTTCCTGTCATTTAACCCAATCACCACTGTTGAATCAGGATCTTTTTCTGAGATTCCAAATTTGCAAACACTATCTCTGGACCACACTGAGGTTGGTGCCCTACAAAATGATATGTTTGAAGGTTTAGTGTTGCTGCAAAACTTGATGTTACACAATTGTAAATTGTCAGACATTGTTTCAGGTACATTTGCCAGCATGCCTGATTTGGCCACACTTAATTTGGGTTCAAACAAGATCACCTGTGTAACTAAAGAAACCTGGACAGGAATTTCACTTGATGTGCTTTATCTGAATGATAATGGTATTCAGAATGTCAACAGTGGCATGTGGGAGGGTTTGGATGACTTGCATAGTTTGTACCTTCAATGTAATCCAATCAAGTATGTCAGCCCTCACACATGGAAGAGTTTGACAAGGCTGGAGTATTTGAACATGAGCAACACCTCAATGATATACATCCCATGCAACACCTTCTCAGACCTTCCCAGCCTGGTGTTCCTTGAGCTCAAGAATAACAGCTTGGACACACTGAGTGCCAACATATTTGGATCTGGCCACCCAGAGTTTGTTCATGTTGCTCTGGATGGGAATCCCATCCAGTGTGACTCCAGGCTCTGCTGGGTTCCGGAGGCTGAAGAGGGAGGCTGGTTGTATGTGAGCAGATCTTATGCAAGTGGAAGGCCTCAATGTGAAAATTATCCAAACCAGAAATGCCAGTAATGTTTCAAGTGCACATTGTGGTTTGTTCGGTTGAATCCGTTGATTGCTACTGTTCCATTGTAACAGTCTGAGGAAGCAAATGGTCGAAAATTGTGTCCATACAGATGTTCAAAATGCTTATCGTGAAGATTCCACAACGTCTTCAATGCACAGGGAACTGCAACACATTGTGACTCCAAATAAAGCAAAACAACAAAAAGTACAGAAGCGCAGGAGGGTGTCACTTTCGTCCTATTTTGGTGTTTCTAATCATCAAAACAGCAAACGAAAGATGCCGTTGAGCACAAAAATGAACAACCAATGCGTTTTGCATCCACCAAAGATTGGCAGATTCCGTGCTCATTTCTCTGGCGACCAGGTTTCAGAGTTTCAATGTTTTCTTCCCAACCTGCTCTGGGAAACTGAGAGCCCAACTCAAAATACAACGCGCTTATTTCCTGCTCGTGTGTGTGGCAGGGAGCGCTGAGTCGCAAAGTCTCACGAAATTTCTCTGTCCTGAAAATAAGAAGAAAAGTACCTTCACACCGACTTCCTGGTGCATTTCATTGCACAGTTTTGGGAGGAGTGACTCATCTCGAGAGAATTTCCCGTTGCAGCAGAAATTGGTATCAGGAACAAAAAGTCGTGTTCACAGCCCAAAAGAGTGCACGCCGACCGAGATGGTGCGTTGCCAAGGCATCTCTCGTTGCCAACTTTGGCTCATACCAGGATGGTCGAATAAATTTGGTGGGTTCCAAATTCTCCAATGACAGACAGATTCCAATACGAGCGTACATTCTACTCTGAAAGCCAAAGTCTGGTGTATGTGGGGCGATTTGTTCAGCGGTGTAACTTTTGCGTTGAAACTGCGTGAGAATTTTCATCGCGGACATACAGCCGATTTGACGGCGTCTGCGTCAAACATTGTCTTTATTGGTTCGCAATGATGTGGATATTCGTAGCGACGGTTGCCACAGCGGTGAGATTCTCCGAGGCCGCCGATGGAGGTGAGTGTTGCGTTCACCATTGCTGCTTTGCCTCTCCTCTTTCTCTCTGGCACTCTTCCTTCTCACGTCTGTCTGTCTGTCTGTCTGTCTGTCTGTCTGTCTGTCTGTCTGTCATTTCCGTCCGTCCGTCCGTCCGTCCCTCCCTCCCTCCCTCCCTCTGTCTTGCTCTGAATCCATCAAGTGTGTGTGTGTGTGTGTGTGTGTGTGTGTGCGTGTTTGTGCAACGTGATACATCCCAGCTCGATGATTCTAATTCTTTAGATTGGCCTCTTTTTTCTTTTAGTTTGCCGAAATCACGAATCAGCCGAACCGTTTTGTGTTTCACTCAGAATGGTTCACGAATTGTGGAGAAAAATTGATTGCAATCTGAGTCCGAATTCACCAAGTAATCACTTGGTCAGGACAGAGTGGTCGTTCAGGCCAATGATCAACAATTTTAATTTGTCAGACCACAGAGAAGAGGACCAGATTAATAAGTTGGACCACAGAAAAGCGGGCCAGACATAATTTGAGCTTTCCACTTGGACAAAAAAAGACACAAAAATCCACCTGTTTGCAAGGTGGTATGCCCGTGTCGAACAAAGTTGCACGTGTCCACACCTGCGAACACAACCAATAAAACTAAGGCGGTGAAGATGGGTACATGCAGACAGGGACGTCCGCCAGAATAAAAGGCACATCAGATGCTTTCAGCCAGAGATAAAAACAAATCTGCTTGAATTCATAATTTGCTGGCTTGTTTGTGTTGGGTGGTAATTCAGTTCATTTTATCGAAGAAACCATTTTTTTATTCAGTTACATTTTACTTTCCCTGACCAGGCGATTGTCAAAGGAAAAGTAAATCTGACTGTAGAATTGACAAGAGATCAACTTGGGGTCTGAATGAATGTGACAAAGCCGAGGATCTGGCACAGACCTACGTTTCCTATCTTACATTTTCTCTGTATCACATGTATCACACTCTATGTCTCTATGTCTCTCACGCTGTCTCTCCCCATCTTTATCTGGCTTATTCTTTCCGCACACACATGGCTTTTCACTGGCTGACATTGAGGAAGTTAAAGTCAACATGGGATTTTCGTAGAAAGTTCGTGATGTGTTGACAAATATATATTTGTGAGTCACACATGCGTGCGTGCAAAAGTGCTCGAAAGTACAAAATAGTTGGCACCATCCACAACGCGTCACCTCTCCCCAAACATTCCTTTGACAACTTTCACAAAGGAAGCTCATTTCAAAAGCACTGTGGACTTCATGGCACATGTTTTGTGGCCATCAACATCGAGAGCAGCAGAGTGGAAAGTACCAACAAAAACTGTTTCACCTCTTCCCTGTGTGATCTCGAAGAACAACCCTCAGGGTCTGGAAAGTCCCTGTCATTTAGAATTGGCCCCGTTCTTTCTTTGGAGGGAGAAATCTGTGAAATTTGGGACTTGCTGAACGTCTTTGTATCGTGAAAAAAACCATTTTGATCGTTGTTTGCCCCCCCCCCCCAAATGAACCTGAGTTTTGTTGTCGTTTCAAACATTTGCGGGTTTCTATTCCAGTTCCTCAGTGGTTCTTGTCCTCCTTTGGCCGAGACGTTGACGGTTGTGGACGCAACTCGTCCAATCCTTGTGGAAACCTGGACTGGTTATTGACACAAATTCAAAAGGAAATCATCACCTTGCAAGAAATATCTGAAACTAAAATTTTTATTTTCCTGAATTCTGACGTCGTTTTTGACAGTGTCATTTTGGTAAGTTTGTATCTGAACACAGAAAATAAGTTGCGATGGTTTGTCAAATAATTTGAAAACAAGACATGTCTTCTTTTCAGGAGAAATATCCCTGGACGAATTCAATGCCAATTATTTGGCTTTCAAGGAAACAAATGAGTAAAAATGAAACACCAAGCATCTCTTTTGTGAACGTAACATTCATGGCAGCCACCCAGATGGTGCTCAAGAATTTACAGGTTCAAATTCTGAACTCAACTTTTTCTCTCTCTTCAACCACAAGACTTTCTGCATTGGGAGATATTGTTCTCGGTAAAGCCAACCAAACCAATTCAAAAAATCCTTCTTCAATCATGCATTTGCAAAACAGCACAACTCTTATTGGCAATTGTGAGTTTATTGCCAGGACCTCATTTTTTGTGCTCTCATCATCAGTCATCAAGGCATCGAGGACACAACTTACAATTTTAGACACAGTGTTTGACAGCATAAAATCTAAAAGTGGCCTGATTCAGTTGGAAAATACCAGCCACATTACAATGAGAAATGTTTCCATGAAAGGAAATGGATTGAGCCCATCAACGTCCCTTGTGCAGTTACTGCACAGAAGTTCAGGTGAAGTGACAGAAAGTGTTTTCCAGTCAAACAAGGCACAAACTGGGTCTTGCTTCAGCATTGGCCCAAGTTGTCACCTGGTCATTGGTAACTCCCATTTTATGGACAACATGGCAAAAGTCAGTGGAGGGGTGATCTTCTGTGAGTCAAATTCCACAATAATGATAAAACATTCACTATTTGACAACAATCGAGCCTCAGGAGGAGGTACAATAAGATGTCAGGATGAAGTTGACATTGCCATATTTAATTCAAGTTTTCAAAATGTTTCCTGTGACAAGTGCCGTGGAGCCGTTCTCAACTGCGGAGACAGAGTTTCAATGAGTCTGAAAGGCTCCCGGATTCTTCAGAACAAGGCCTACTACAGTCTGTTACACATGGGGAAAGGATCTCACGTAGATATACAGAAAACGGAATTTTTTAACAACACTTGTACTTACTACATACACAATTTTGGTTCAGGAGTATTGATGTCTGCATCATTTTCAAATATTTCCATCCGTGATTCAAGTTTTGAGAACAACAGTGCACAAGTGTTTGATTTCAGACGAGCAACAGTAAATATAGACCAGTGTAAAATCAGTGAGAATATTGCTCCGAGAGGTGTCATTTCAATTGGACAGAACACTGCAGTGCATGTCAACAATTCTGTCTTCCACAACAACACCCCATTGCACAGCGAAATCAAATGCCCAGACCCATCAACTTTATCCTGCTGTGTTCTTTGTTTCAATGGAGGAGTTGCCTCAGCCATCATTGAAAATTCCTCATTTTCTTTGAACAATGTCAAGGAAGGACGGGTCGTGCTCTACACTTTGTTGTCCACAGTTGTCCTGAAAAATTGTCGGTTTGATTACCTCCGATCAGATATCGTTGCTTCTGGTTTGAAAGCGACGTATCTCGTGGAATCCTGCAAGTTTCAGATCCAAACTACACAGTCGCTCAAAAACATATCTTCTCTTGAGTCGCGGCAACTTCCAAAAGACTCATTTCTGCAACAAAGTCATTTGAAGCTGCAACACTGCTCCTTTTACGGAGGTGTGTACTTTTTGGTTTCAGTCTCTTCAACTGTTGAGTTTCACAACTGTTCATTGCCAGGATCGGGTCGCATTATTGCAAACTCTGGCTGCTCAGTTCTTTTCCACAGCTGCACACTGAACAACCACACCACAGGTGTTTTTGGAGGTGCCTTTTTGTTGGTACACGTGACTCTCACCTCACAACTTACTGTAAACAATTGCTCACTTGTTGAGAAATCTGTTTTGTTCAGGAGTACTTCAGATAGTAGGATAACCATGTCAGACAGTGAATTGTCTGACCTGAGCTTTCTGATGGCACAAGGAAGCTTAGTAAGCTTGAAGAGTGTCAAATTATTTCAACCAAAGTTGAGTGGTAATGAATATATGGACAGAAAACTTGTTACGAGTTTTGAAAATTGTGATGTTACGATGCACAACATCACTGCTCAAAGCAGCGTGAGGCTGACATACTCAAATTCAAATATTACACTGAACACAGTCCACATTGAAAATGCACTGGAGGATACTACAGGCAGTCCAACAATACAAATTCTGTGCAAGGAGGGGTTGAACAATGCTCTGGTCATACAGGACACCAAATGTGAGGGTGGAGCTGCATGCATACTCCTCACACTTCATCCAATATCTCTTTTTATTGTTGAGAACTCTGAGCTGCAGATTGATGCTCCAAACGTACCACAACACACAAGTGGCATTGGAACAACAAGACAATATAATAGCCACATCGTGGTGAAAGAGGAAGACAGTGAAAATGAGTTTGGATTGTGGCCATTGTTTTTCAGTACTTACTTTACATGGAGTGCGACAATGTCAAATGGAAATGAATCAGTGCAAAGCAGCGACAACAATTTTGTACTGAAAGCAATTCAACTTTTGAGAGGGAGAAACAAATCACAATTCGTTTCCGTTGGAAATCGCAGCAGGAATTCCGAGGAAGCCAACAACCTTAATCACACACTGGCAGTGATACCATTTGGGAACACGTCCGTGAACACACCTGATCATGTGACAATGGCTGCAAGGCATGTGACGTATGTAAATACCCCTTACGCTGCAAGTAAGTCATCAAATGATTGTTGCTTATTTCTTGGGCAGATACCTGTCTTGGGACAACGGGAGGCAGCCCATTCTGCTCCAACAACATATTTCTTGCACTTTTCAGCAAAGCAACACAGCTGTGGACCTTGTTTTTGCTATTTTGATATAAAAAGTGAAAACAACATATTTAACTGCAGTCACATGCCTCTTTCAAGATTTCCACCATTGCCAGCAAACACACAGACATTACTATTGACTGATACCAAACTGAAAGAGGTAACAGTAAAGAACATTGAACAGATCAATGAAGTTGGCAGTGTGAAAATTATTCACTTTGATGATAATTTTATCAGAACTATGCCCAAACAAATTGAAAGTATTGAGAATGTTGATGAAATTTACTTGGGTGGCAATCCATTTTTATGTGACTGTGACATGACTTGGATGATTGGCTGGCTGAAAAGAAGAGTGAATTCCACTGGAAATAGTCTGGTTGGAGATATCAGAAATACCAAATGTGATTCTGGCAAATACAATGGATTACCAATTTACTTACTTTCTGATGTTCTGTTGGGATGCTACCCACACAGTCTTACAACTTTGCAGAAGGTTGCAATTGCGATTGGTGCTCTTGTAACTGTCTTGATTTTTAGCCTCATCACAGTTGCAGTCAAGAAATCAAAAGAAGTGAAATTTCTCTTGTTCTATTATTTGAGGCTTAAAACTCTCCCAAAGGACAAGGGTGAAGATGTGAAAAACAAGGAGTACGATGCATTCTTCTGCTACTGGTAAACACTTCTTTCATTGCCTATGTTGTGTAATTTCTAATTTTTACATGAGCTTTGGCTTCAATGTTTGTTTTGCTGTTTGGCCTAAATTGTTGTCAAACGAACTTCGGTGGACCATGTGTTATCAATGATAATTTTGTGTTGCAGCCAGGATGACCTGGAATGGATTCTAAATTTATTTATGAGAAAAAGACCTTCTGACAGAACCAAATTGGACATAGAAATTGATCATGGGTTCAGGTTGTTTCTTCATCAAAGAGACTTCCTTGCGGGGTATAGCATCGCACACTGTATCAACCATGGAATTGAAAAGAGCAGAAGAGTCATCTTTGTTCTTTCAAGGTGAAACTTTCGATGTTGTTGTTTTCACACTCATCTCTTGCAGTGTTGTTTCTCCCAAACAGCAAAGTACCTTTTCCTGACTGAACCTTGTGATATACGCATTGCAGAAATTTCAGGAAGTACAAGTGCTTGTAATTTGTGCATTGCAGAAATTTCCTGAAGTCCAAGTGGGGAATGGAAGAATTCACACTTGCATATGCTGAAGCCTTGAAAAACACCAAAACAAATTTTATCATTGTTATTCTCAAAGAAAAGTTGGACATGAATACCCTGAGGAAAGATATCAAAATGTTTCTGACAACGCACAACTACATTGATGCCACAGGCAGAGTTGAGCAGGTGCCTGACAGGCTCAGGTGAGGGAAACTCCTTCCACACTTGAATTGTTTGTGAAATATTTTGTTTTGCTTTCATTGTGTGTTCCATGTGCTGGTCAAGGAAACCCGTCTTTGGTCACCAGGTTTACAATGCCTCATCAACCACTGAGAAACCTAAGACCAGAGCTGTTCAATGAAGAACGGACCATTGATGCATTCATCCATGACGACGATGACGAAGGGGAACTTTTGAAGGCACTTATATTTTTGCAGAGCAAAATTTCTTTTGCTGTTTATCATGTTGTGTTCATTTCTTTCAAAGAACCCAACATATTTATTTTGCCAGGGAGTAGAAAATGAGATTGAGGATCATACCGATACTGACATGGCAATGCGAAATATGGAGCATCAGGTGAGTGTTGAAACCGCGTATCATCTCTATTTCTCTCACAGACAACCAAACACAGAAATTATTCAGTGAACTGTCGTGAAAATTCTTTGTGTGAACAAACCTTGACGTGTCATTGTTTGCAGAAGGAAACTCTGGATGCTACAAACATTGAAAATCTAACGCACCTGGTGGAGATTAACTGGGAAAAGGAGGAGGATGAGGAAGAGGAAACTGCGATGGCGAAGCAGGTGAGACACCAGGAGGATGAGCAGGGGGAGTATAGACTCGAGGAGGACGATTGGGATGGGATTGAAATGCCTGTTGTAATGTGTCAGGTTGAGGTTCTCAGGGAAGATGAGGAGGAGGAGGAGAAAGATGAGGAGAATGAGGAGCAGGGCCAGAGGAAGGATTAGGAAGTGAGTGTGGTATTGTCTGGTGGGAATGTGATAAGCAAGCAGAAAATGTTGTGTGAGGAAGAGGAACGGGAGTTGAAGAAAGCGGCAGAGGTTGGAGTTGCGGAAAATGTGATGGAAATGGAAAATATCAGGGGTGAGAGAGATATTCGGGAACAAGAGCAAGAGCATTGAGGCCCAGGGGATTCAGATTGTTGAAGATTTTCATTGAATTGTGTCGCTTTGTGTCAAAATTTGAGTTTCTTTGTGAATATACATTGAGAGAATCATTTCAAAAATGTGTTAGTCTGGTGTTTCTGAAAGAGTAGCAGCTTCAAACAGTTCATGATGAGAGTGCATCAGTCCGGGATGTCCAGATACATGCTGAAGCTTTGCAACAAACAACGAGGAAAATCACATTGTCAATCAGCACAGCTACACAAATGTCTAGATGTTTGAGGTGGACAAACTTGTGTGTTAGCCTTGTGCGTCCATTGCAGCCTCGGCAAATATGCTTTTCTTCCCATTCCTAGGACCAAATGCAACTTCAAAGCTGTTTCTGTCACCTTGTCCGCCAGTTTAGAGCAGGTACATCAACAGAGGGTTTCTCTGCAGAGGATCATCTCGTAATAATGGTCTTCTGGAAAGCGAATGTGTTCCATTGTGAACAACTGAACAATTGTGGAAGAAAAAATTATCAATGAGAAGCAAATATCACAGCACTATTCCTGCAGCAAGACACAACATGGACTTTGGAATTCATAAATTGTGTGCATTCTTGGCCTAACGCACCTCAGACTGGTACCAATAGAATAACCAAGACGCACAGAAGGAAACCAACGCCTGCTGATTCCAATCCACTCACACCAGATCCTTCCGAAAAATAGCAGTCAACACCACCAGTAGAAGGAAACGAAATGAAACCCCCTGAATTCAGGACAGCTCAAACAATTTTACAAAACATCAAAACAAGGTACCTTGGGTGACCAAGCTTCCTGTTGAAGTTGAATGGTCCTCAACGGGTGTCGCCATCGGATCCACATCGGTTGTGACATCTGGAACCAAGATCACGATTCATACAAGAACAGTGTGCACGGTTTTTGCTTCGAATATCTGCTACAAAAACAAACCATTGAGTCTTTCTGCAACAGTTAGAGGGTCAGTCAGTGTTGATGTCTCCACTGTGCTTTGGTAGATCCACATGACTGCAATGGAAACAGGTCCTCCACCACCAAGCAGAAGTGGGAAACAAATAGGAAGAAACCGAGATCTGCAGGATGTTGATTGTGTTTCCAAAATAGATCCATATTGAATTGTGCTTGTTAGAATAGTAAAAATCCTTTTTTGGGGTTTGTTCACCTCACCTCCATACACCTCCACCTCACACAGGACCAATGGCTTCTGTCTTTTGATGTAGACAGCAACGAATCTTCCAGTGATAATTTTCTGACAAGTAATGTGTCTTGTTTCCACCCTTCCAAGTTTTTCAGCGAAGTGTATACACGTTTGAAATTTGTCTGGTTCAAAAGTGAGATTGCGAAAGTGGTTTCCAACCCCCACGTAGAAGTTGCCAAGTCTCCCATCTGTGGCACAGAAAATAATATTGAAATCAGAGACACCAATCTAAGCCTGGACATGGTGCAAAGTTGAAAAAAAAACACAACAAAGTCCTCACCTGATTGAGGCATAAATGGATTTGGCTTGGTGGCCACTACAACATACTGCACATTGTATTGGTCCTTCAGATCAACCACAAACCAATGAAGATTATCACATCTCTGGGTTGTATAAAAAGTGCAGCTGCATGAGTGTCCCATGTGCAAATGTTTGTTTCTGCTGCCATCCACAACTGCATGTGTACGTTGGGAACTTGAGATCCGTTGCGAAGTGTCGGCACTGAATCGAGCAATGGAACTCATGAAGGCTGGCTTTCTCATGGCAATGTTTTCCACTGCAAGAAACTCAGGAAAATATGAACCCAATCATGTTTTTCATTGAAACAAGGTACGAAGTTGAAAGTCTATGTCAACTTTGAAAAATCCTGACGAAAATTTGACAAAAGCATCAACAGCAACGTAAATTCTCACTTGCATTGGGTGGTGCAGAAACGACTGAACAAAAGAGGCCAGCAAACACAGCCGAACACAACCATCTTTCACGCGTGGTTTTGGGTGGCATTGTTTGTCACAGGAAATGTCCTATGTCCACACTGCCATGTGGTGTCTTCGTTCTCAGAAATAAAACTTGTTTGAGCCATGAACATATCTTTGTGCATTGTTTGTGTTTTGCACAAACGAAGGAAACGTGAATCTGCATTTTTGATGTTTTTGTGTTCATTGTGATGTGTTGTTGCACAAAGGTTGCCTTTTGCAACACATGGCATTTTGTTTGATTGTAAAAAGCTCCTACAGACTGCGGAGGGGACTCGTGACATCTCCATCCACATTACAAGTGTTGTTGGACAAAGCGGATATTCCCGAGATAGATTTCTTGTACTGCAGGAACCAACTGAAACATTTCACCCGAAGGGCCCCACAACTTACACCCAGATCATGAACTTCCAACAAGTGGCTTGGAGAGCCCGCCTGACATCCATATTTGTGGTATCTTTCCTGTATTCTTGTGTGTTTTTTTTTCAGAGCCGCCACCCCCCACCTTCCATGAAAATTCACTCCGTGCGAGAAAAAGACAGAAGCAAAGCAACACATGGTGGTTGTGTTTGGATTTTAGAAATGAAGACAACTTCCACGCATGTTTTCTTCTTGAGCTGCATTTCAAACACGATGACTCTGAGTCAACTGGGTGAAGGCATTTTTCCACAAATTACTGTGAGAAATTTGTCGTATTTTTTCTTCAAAGGTGTGCTCTTTGCTGACCAACAAACTTCGCACTGTCATCTTCGACTGAGTCATTCAAAGTTTTGTCTTGGCCGTTTTGTGAAAGAAGAACTCACCATTGAGACTTGGCCTTTTGACGAGAATCGTTTTCATTGAACAGTCCATCGTTTGAGGGAAGCATTTGTTTGGTTCTGAACTGTTGTTCGTTTCCGGTCGACACTGTTGGACATATATCACTTTCATTTGATGCAAAACTTGTGCAGATCTCACTGCTGTCCAGATTCCACAGAATACCTTTCCGGTCTTGCCGCATGAGGTATCAAAACATAACGTCCATAAAGTTTATCCCATACCCATAAGAGGCACCCCTAGTTTTGGAGCTCAACACAAGAACACAAAGTGCGTCTTGCACGTGGGTGGATACGATAGTTTACCAGGAGAAGGGAGACTGGTCCTCCGACAGTGCGCCGAAGCAGAACGACACGACACGCAAGAAATTGTTGATTGTGCGATGGCGAGAGACACCCACCCACAGGTGCAACACTGCGCAGAATATACACGTGTGCGATCTGCCAAAACATGGAGGACTTGCGTGAATCCAATGGCGTGCAGTGAGGAGATCCCCCACGCATGCCACCAAGGAACCAATTCCGCCCAATTAGTTCGCGTACATTCCCGCATGGTAGTTTCTGACATGTCGAATGAACAAGATGCATAGTTTGAAAACGATTTTTTGTGCTTCAAAGCTTCACACACACACGTTTCAAAGAATTATTTCATTGTCTACGTGACAACCTGAAAAGCAGATGAATCACCATGACAGTGCGAGTACTTGTCCTTTGTCGACACCCGTGAAGCAGACACAAATGAAACATTGCGCCTCAAGATTGGTGCAAATTGTGAAACTTTTGTCTGTGTTTGACACAGGCAAAACAGTCAACTTCCAGGGCCGAATCTTGGGGGGGGGGGGCGGAGTTCCACCCCACCCTCCCATTTCCAAGCCAGACTGCCCAACCTGTGTTTGATATTCGTGTCTCGAGACAATATATTTACAAAGTTCAAATATTGCGTGCAGAAATTGGAAAATATTCGCCTGCCCGCAAGCAGAAACGCATGCAAACGACAACGCCAGCGAACCTAGTTCACCCTGAAATTTTTCGCTGCACTTCAACAAATTTCCGCTGTACCTCAATAATCTTTGCAACAGTTTGAGAGTTGCACACTCTTGAGCGAACAATTCGTGGACACACTGACACAGCACATGAGGACGCGTTATATTTACTCGACAGACATTGAAGTGGGTAGATATACAGTCATTCCAAATAAGGCACAATACACAAGTGCTGAGTGTACACACGCAATGCTGAGTGATATGTACACTGAATTGAACAAACATTTGAACTGAGCATGTCAGGTCCAAACATGTCTCTCACGCACTTGCGCCTTGGATAACAAGCAATGCGTTTTTATGGGTGTCAAAGAAGTTTCATTCCACGAACTCAAATACAATTGTTGAAGTTGTTGGAGAACGCTTGTGGCAATACAAAAGTATTCAGCATTTGATGCACTGCAGAAAAACCCGCGAAATAGGGAGATCTGCCCTGCGTATTTGTACGCATGCGAACTCATTGGAACATCCCGGTCTGTGCAATGTCAATGTTTTGAGACATTGACGATCGTCCTGTCTATGACTTCAGGGAAGAAGCCAGTTGTAACCTGGACTGACCAACGCATCCTGTCGTACGGACTTCATTTGGACTTGAAAAGGCGAAATTTTGTCATGACAATGTGAACTCCAAATGAAACAACGTCAACAAGCGAGTCCAAATTGAGCCCGACCTGGTGCACGCACTGGGCTGATGTCCTTGCCCCCACCCCAACCTGACCAGCAACTGCCAACTAATTTCGGTGGTGATAAATTTGCACCCGAACGCTCATATGCAAAATAACAATGACAAATTTTGTCTGAGTTAGCCTTTTGTGCGTCTTCTACACAACGTGTCGCCCTTTCTCTCTTTCAAAGTTAAGTCAATATTGCAGAGTTAAAATCCAGGTTTTTGCGTTGTTGTTGCTGCTCTTGTTCCTGATTTTGAACAATGTAGACAAAGACACTTCTCCAAATTTTCTGCAACAGTTTCTCTAAAATTTCGACCACAGGTTTTCAGTTTGAAGTTGTCGCTGTTACTGCTGTTGTTGCTTTGAACTTCGCAGCAACGTTTGAACACTGGCCTTGCTGCTATGCTGGCTGCCACTGCTACTGCTGTTTCCCGAACTGTTTTTGTTGCAGAAACAGCAGGGGTTGTTGCCGCCACGGCTGTAACTGCAATCGCAGTGTTCGCAGTTGGAATCTGGCTCAGATTTGTCCTCCAAAAAGTTGTCTCTGTCTTGATTCTGGACCCGATGCACCACCATCACACCACGTGGACGAAATTTCACGGAAAGCTGTCAGCGGCCCGATACCCGGTCCAACTCCTCCCAATCGACCTCCAGATGACACCCGAACAGCAGGTAAGAAACCAAGATCTCAGGGATGTACATCTGGAGCCGCGAGATTCTCATGAAAAGGTTGGTGTGCTTGTCTATGGACAGCAGGTGCTTTCTTATTGCCCTCCTGGACAGGTTTTTCAAGGTGAGGTCATCCAAACCAGGTTCACTGAAGAAGATGGCCTCCGAACTTGGGTGCTTGACAGAACGGAATGCGAGGTTCTGCTCCCCAGCAGTCAGGGCCAAGAGAGCTGATCGTTCTCTCTTAGCACGATGTTTATCCTCATTGTGCTGGATCGTGGTCAGGGTGCCACGTTCAGGGAAGTTCACCTTGGCCCCAGCAGCCAACAAAAGCTTCACAACTGCTTCAGTCTTCGTGAGCTTGGCACAGGATACAAAGAGTGACTTCAACCGGCGCCAACAACAATTGAGGGGTGAGTCCTTTTCATGGGTGACAAAGTTCACTTCTGCTCCAGCGTCCAACAGTAGCTTCACGCAGTGAACTTTGCCATTCTGTACTGCCAGCATCAGCGCCCTTTCTCCGTTCTCGTTCCGGTGGTTCACATCTGCTCCTGATTCCAAAAGCAGCTTCACTGAGTCTGTCTGGCCTGTCTTAGCTGCCTTCATCAAAGCCGTGCGTCTTTGTCTGTCCATCTGGTTCACGTTGGCTCCTGCTTCCAGAAGGACCTTGACACACTCCGCGTTCCAGCAGTCCACTGCTGCTTGCAATGGGAAACGCCCCATTTCGTTCACCTCGTTCACATCAGCTCCGGCGCTGATCAACAGCTTCACACACTCTACACTGTATATGGCATCCACCAGCAGTGTGTATCCGTACCACACGCAGTTTGGGTCTGCCCCGGCTTCCAGCAGAAACTTCACACACTCCACATGACTGCCTTTCACTGCAGTTCTCAGGGCTGTCAAAGTCTCAGGTCTCTTCTTGTTAACGTCAGCACCTTCAGTCTCTACCAGGTACTTGACAATGTCAATTTTTCCATATCTTGCAGCAACACGGAGTAGATCCGCCAGAACTTCCTCCAATGACAACACCTTCTTGGCTCGGGTTGCTTTGACGTGTCGGGGCATTTTCTTTCTGATTCTGTCCAGAAACGTTTTGACATCCTCCAGTGTTCCTTTCTGGCCCAGGGTGTGGGTCTTGCCTTCGACATTCTTCTTGTTTACTTGCTTGATCAGGTCCTCCAGTTCCTGTTCAGACAGACCCGAAGTCATTGTGCACTGGTTTCGCGATCTCACGAGCGAAATAAACGAGTTCAGATGGTTTTGTCCGGTTCATCGATGAATCGGGAGATTCGGTTGATCGTCCCTTGATAAAGATTTCAATCTCGCCGGTTGTGGAAGAATTGTTCATCCGTTCACGCGCTCGAAACTTCACTGTTGTGCCGCCGACACTTTCCCACAAATAACTCTCCAAAGAAATCCTTTTCTCTCAGAAAACTACTTGAGGTTCACACTGCGTGCAACCAGAACGCTCTTGCCAAATGTTGCTTGCACTTCCAACTTCGCAACTCACGAAATGTTTGTGCTACACACCCAGAACACCGGCTGCCGTGTTGACAAGATCTAACTGTTACTGTGCAGTTTGTGGCACACAGTGCGCACACAATCGACATTGCTCTTTGCACAGCAACACACGAACCAGTAGATTTACACACAACAGAGAAATGTACATGTGATTGAAGGGGTGGATCGATGTGTCCTTGTTTGTTTGCGCTGTGTCCTCATTTTCCGTATTTGGGCAACAGGCAGAACCAGCCATCTCACCGTGTGATGGCGAAGAAGATTTGTGCGTATCCGAAAAGTTTTCCCGCTCTTTTGAAGTCCGCCGTTTGTAGGCAAAACAAACAACTTTCCAAAAATAACGATGACAAAAATTTCTTTGGCAACTACGATCTGATCTTCCAACTACAAACAAGTGTCGTTTCCATGAAACGGGTGACACTGGAGTCCAAAACGTTCTGGCCAATTCGATCAGTCTCAATTTTCGCTGAATTGGCACATGCCACTGTTGTTGCTGTTGCTGCTGATTTGGTTTCTGCCTGAATTCATGTCTGCTTTCTTCCTCGTGAGTCGTGACAATAATTAGTCCGATTGCGGGCTGTCGTTGGCAGATTTCATGCGGATTCTGTCCAGCTCCTCCCAATCTACTTCCAGATCACACCCGTACAGCAGGTAGGAGACCAAAATCTCGGAGATGTAGTTTTTCAGCCGCTGGACCCTCACGAAGAGATTGGTGTGCTCATCCAAGCTCAGCAGGTGCTTTCTTATGAACTTTCTGCACTGATTTTTCAAATCAATGTTGTTCCAGTCATTTGGATGGAAATAGTATGGCTCAGTGGTCATACCTTTGGGCCGCTGGAACATGACGCGTTTCTCCCCTGCAGCAAACACCAACAGAGGAACCTTCTCTCTGGGATCACCTGGAACAACATCAGGGACCACAGTGTAATCCGAGTTGAAGCCCTGGGTGTGACCTGGAGGCATGTTGACATTGGCTCCTGCAGCCAAGATCAGCTTCACCACAGCCTCCATTTTCAAGAGTTTATCATTGCTGGTTTTCTTTGAGAAGGCTCTGATCCAAGAGCAGTTGAGGGGTGTGTCTCCTTCACTTGTTGCAAAGTTCATTTCAGCTCCTGCATCCAGTAACAGCTTCACACAGTGAGGGAAACCAAAATCAGTGGCTTTCAGAACAGCTTTTCTCCCATTCACATCTTCATGATTCACTTCTGCCCCTGCCTTCAGTAGCACTTTCAGGCAGTCTGTGTCACTTGTTGCTGCTGCCATCAGGGCTGTTTGCCCAAAGTTGTCTGCCTGGTTGACATCAGCTCCTGATTTCAAAAGCAACTGGACACGCTCTGTGCAACCCACAGCTGACTCCAGTGGGAAGGCTCCATAGGCATTGACCTCATTCACATCAGCTCCTGCTTTCACAAGCAGCTCCACGCATTGCACAGAACTCCTTTTCACAAAGTCAACCAACAAAGTGTATCTACAGTAATCTTTGTTTGGATCTGCACCAGCTTCCAGGAGAAACTTTACACATTCTGCATGGTCAGTTCTCACCGCTGCTCTCAACGGTGTGTGTGCGTCACGTTTCCTCGGGTTCACATCAGCGCCTTCAGTTTCCATCAGATACTTAACAATATCAAGTTTGCCCTCACTGACAGCCGTGTATAGCATTTCCTCCACAACTTCCTCCATGGACAAAACCTTCTTGGCCCGAGCTGCCTTGACATGTCTGGGAGTCTTGGTTCGAATTCTATCCAAAAAATATACAACATCAGTCAATGCTCCCCCTTCTACCACGTCGTGTGATACTTGTGCCACAGTTTTCTTGGACAGCACTTTGATGAAGTCTTCCAGGTCCTCTTTTGAAAGACCCGCCATGATGGTGACCAAGTGATATCCTCACGCAGTAGTGCTCCGTTGTACCCGATTTGTTGACACAACCTCTTTTCGCAAACAATCGAAACTTGTTCCAACCATGTACTAAATGAAAGTTTGAAATCCGTTGTGTCACGAATTCGTCAGCATCGTTCACAACAGGTACCGGTCCATTTCGGACAATTCGAACTGCCCTTTCTGCCAATGAAAAAGTCGAATTGTGTGAAACTCGAATTATGACACCTTTTAACACACATACAAGTCTAAACCTGTTCTGAAAAAAAGTCGAACTATGTAAAAGTCGAATTACGGACATTCGAATTGTCCGAAATGGACCTGTACCACGCTTTGATGTTTGCAGAAGACGGAATGCATTCCTCACAAATCTTTCGAACCGTGATCAACGTCCAGGCTCATGTCACATTCGGTTAAAAAGTTGCACTTGAAACCGCGAAACCGTTGCAGAGGACAGGTCCACAATCTCGAGTCTGCACTCCTGTGTAAATTCTCTCTTCACGTCCCAAAGTATCAGCCCTGAGTTCTCACCTGTGTTTCTCCAAGAGTGTCATATTCAGAACAAATGGGCACACGCAATGGCAGTGGCACGGCAGCCAGTTTGTCGGGTAAATACACACTTGTACACGACAGACTTGTTCGATATATCGTGAAGTAGTATGTTTGAAGTACACACACTTGTCCTCGCTGGGAGCGGACCCATGTTTGGATATGGGGGCCCAACCGTTTTGGGCACTCAACCCAACGTTCAAAATTATACAGGTTCGACGAGTATCCGTCGGAGAAAAATATATATCAACCACATTCGCTTGGTGTACTTCGGGTGGATGTACTGGGCACAGTCACAGAGATAAACAGTACATGAAAAGACATGCTGCTGAAAGAGGGACAAAATAATACACGTGTACACAAAAGATAAGCACCAAACGCCGCTCACGCAGTGATGGCAGCAAACACAGCATTTCACGTCTTTGTTGTGCATTGAACATTGAATTTGCATTTGACACTAAGCGGAGTGTAGCCAGTTTTATGTTGGTTTGCCGAAACATTTGTCCTCCTCGAGCTGATCGAGGGAAACCCCGACACCCTCGCGTGTGCTCGCAGTTCAGCAAATGACGCACGTAAAAGCAGGTTTCCGAAACGTTGACCCTGAGTTTTGGTGTGTCATGTGCAAAACGAATGTCAGTCCGAACGAACACAAGAAAGACTCACTTGGGAAAGAACTGCACGGGGTCAAACCTCTCCTGAGACCTGGAGAGTGAGGCAACCCTGAGAGAATATCTCCAAATGCAACTGCAGGATGTACTTTGCGGTTAAAACTGAAAAATTCCACCACAACATCTCGGACGAGAAGGTGCCACAAAGGAAGGACCTCAAAATCAGAATGTAACAAACAAAAAGGAGCAACTTTTATGAATCAGCTTCTTGAATATTGAAACAACCAGTTTGTTGGGTGTGAGTTGCTGACTTCGAGTTTCTGTTGGAAGATCAACTTTGACGGTTTGAAGCTCTGCATTTGTCCCTCGCACTGCATGAGAAAGACGCTTTCCTTGCCTGAAACAAAAGATAGTTGTCTGCAATAGAATGGCATAGACTAAATCTGGCATGGCGCCAAATTTGGGGCATTTTTGGAAGGATATAGATCTGTCCAAATCAACATGTGTGTCCTTCCTTTAACAGCGGTGCTGTTCCTCCTGAAAATGCATTTGTTGTTTGAGAACTTTTGAGGAAGCAACCCAACGTCCAACCGTGCAGAAATAAAAAAACCTGTCATATCCACCGTGCTTTCATTTTCTGCTTTCTTCCAGCTGATTTCACAATGCCAGTTTGAATTATTTTTTCTCGGACACTTATCCAATACATTTATGATATATCCGCACCAAACCATGCATGCAGGAGTGAATGAGCAAGCTTTGCTTTTCACAACAAACAGACATGTTTTCATTTTTTGTTGGAGTACAAGTGGAGTACATGCCGTGAATCCTCATTCAGAATGCACAGTATACCTTCGATTATTTTGACATTCATTGGGTTCAACAACCTGATACAAAAACATTGTGTGCCCAACGTCGTTCGTCCGACACCCATGGACTGAGCAATTTTACCCGGAATGTGCCTGTGGAAGGAAGAAAGAACAAAACAACCAACTCCTGTGTACCAAAATTTCTGCGAGATGGTACTATTTGAGCTGAAACTGACACTCAACATCAATAAAATATACCGATGGTCATCGTGTGTAGTAGCCTGAGGGAACACCGGCGGCGATCTCTATTCTCTTCCGTGTTCTGCTGTAAACTGCTCGTATGGGCTTTGCGCGGTGCATGCCACTTGTGTGAAATCTTTTGACACTTGCTCATTTTATCATATTTTGCATAAATTTGATTGTCCCATCTTGGCACGTGAGACGTTGAACTTGACCGGGTGCATATCGTTGAAATATATGCGAATCGCACAGCGTTGGCGTTGCTCCGCCGACATACAAATAAACACTGGTGACGTTTGCAGGTCAGTAGAAATTCAGGGCTCAGTTTTGCGGCCGCGGGTCGGGTGCTCTCTGAACCCTTTCACCACTCCAATATTTTTCACTGGAACACAACACACAAGGAGATGTTCACCCTTGTGCTCTGTCCATAGCGGAGATACATTATAAAACTTTTAGTGGTGCTTTTCCACCTGATGTTGGGTGAGTCAACAGGGAACCAGAACTGTGGTGAGTTCAGTTCAGGCACAGCCTACACCGAATGTCACTGTTGTGGTGGCCCCAATGCCGCTTATATTTTGTGTGTGGTTTGGTCTGTGGAGCAATTTGAAACAACTGTTTGCAAAGAAATCAGCAACAGGAGAAAGACTCAGCAAAAACAAACCACTGACAAAATTTAGAAATATTTGGACCAGGAGAAAAAAGAGTGACTACTACAGCAATTCTGCCTCACAAAGAAAGCAGAAAGAATATCAGGAAATTATCACAGATGTCAGTTTTCCCGTTCTTTGGCACGGCTGCTGGCGGCGTTGTTTGTGCCATGTATTGTACAATACTGTGAGGAGAGTGGAAATGATCAGGCACATCTTGACATGACTCCTTCTGGTGTGAAACAGATCAGATGAAGCAGCAATGCAGCCTGTGTTGGTGGAAGTGTAGATGCTTCTGAGTCCATTGTTGAATGACAATGAACAAGAACAACAACAACTTGCTGAATGTTTTCATATCCCTTGTGTTGATGCTGTTGGTGTCAATCCTCAGCCTGGAAGAGACTAAACCAGTCATGAGAAAGCCACAGCAAAAGCCCCACCAGGGAAAACTTCTGCAGTTCAAACCTCAACCAAGACAGCAAATTCATAACAATGAAATCCAAGACAAGCGGAAAGAGAACAAGTGCAACTCAATGTCCTGCATAATGACACTTTATGAATGGCAGCACACATTGATGCCACCATCAGAGTTTATTGTCCAAGCTTCTTCACAAAATGGATATGATGACTGGCTTCCATTTCCAGTAGGATTTGCTTGGTATTTCTCCACAAAGGACAGGGAGGACATTTTATTAAAAATTATGCAAAGAGGGACACATGAGCAATTGCTTTTTGTAGGAATAGGGAGTGTAACTGATACACATAGAAATGACAGAAGAGATAACAGAAGCAAAGGGAGGAAAGCCACAAGAAAGAAAATTGTGAAACATTTACAAAATAATGGCTTTGAAAACAGGAAAATTGGTGTCTGGGAATTTTATCTGACTCTAGCTCACTACAAATTTGTTGCCAGCCCTGAAGGCAATGGAATTGACTGCCACAGGCATTATGAAGCTTTGGTAGCAGGTTGCATCATTATAGTGGAACACTATCATCAGAAAATTATGAGGGAGAAGTATGGAAATGTCCCAATGTTGTTTACAGAAAACTACTCTGAGATCACTCCACAATACTTGAATAAACAATACTCAAGAATGATCAACCAGACATACAACTTCTCTCACCTATTCTTCACCAACTGGACTTCAGCACAACAGATAGAAATAAAGAAGAACTCTGTTTATTGGCAAAAAAGAGCGTGCAATGGACAATGTCATGCTTGGTATCCACATGTAAACAATACCAATACAACTGACACAAACAGACAATCAGTGTTTTCAAACAGCATCTAGTTCTAAGAAACTCATGCTTGAGTTGAGAAATTAGTTTACCTGCATCATTTGTTGTTGAAAAATGCATCGCACCAAGATATAAAAATGAACTGGAAGTTTCTGAAAATTCAAAACGTGGACGTAGATGTGAACGTAGACGTGGAATCTCACACTGTGGGTTCCACTACACTACAGAAGGTAGAAGTCTAGAGCAGTAATGTTTCGTTTTCTTTGCTTGGATATATGTTTGCTCATTGTTTGTCTTGGTATTGTGAAAAAATGTGCAAAATTTTATTTGGAACAAGAGACAAACAGAAGTGTCTGAGGAGTATTGAGTCCCAAAGGGTGAGATTATACGTCTACCTTCATGTCTTCGTCTACGCTTTCAATTTGCAGAAACTCCCTCAGCTCTTTGTTGTTTGCGAGGATCTCACGTGGAACAGACATGTGAGAACAAACCACTGGCGAAATGTAGGGTGTAAATGCTGCACATCACAAAAATGCATTGACAGATCTAAAAGCGCAGATACACGATGACAACACGGCAGGTGACTTGACTCAGTCACTGCGCTTGTCGCCAGTTTGTTTTTGCGCGTTTCTCTTCCCACAAGCATCTCTGTGACATAGCTCGGCTGTGTGAAGAATACCAAAACTTGTTTGTGCGGCTCCAGAATGTATATTTGGGAAAAACGCAAAGACAAGGACAACTGCGCCACACATTGTGAAGAACTTGTTCCCATGTGGTCGCCAACTTCACTTCCTTGTTGGAAAAGATGAAACCACTTGTGGTTTGTGAACTGAAAAGATATTTGAATTTACCAGTGTGGGACCTCCAGCTGTAGGAAATATTCTTGGACCTTTCCCTGTGCAAAACTAAGAAGGAGGTAACAGAGCAGTGAGAATTCTGGCTTACAATTGTGCAATGTGTCTTCAACCTGGGATTTGTTCTTTGAAAGTGCAACATTTTTCAAACATTGAGGTCCTTGAAAGCAGATGCATTGTGACAATCTTTCTTAGATTCTGATTTGTAATTGAACCCCTCGATACATGTTTGTGCAGAACCTTCTGTTCCCCACTGACCAGTTGAGTTTCCACCTGAAAACAGGGAAGGATCCAGCAAATGTCGCTGGCATTGCTCAATTGATTTTCCTTGAGTGAGCAAAACTCGTAAACATTTCAAATGATTGAGTGACCAAAAATCCATTCTTGTTGGTTGTAGGTGGGACCCCTTCAGCAAGCAACGGACATAGATGTATCAAGAACTGTGCACTGGAAGCAAAACATATTCTGCACAAATTGCTTTTTGTTGCGTTCCAGGTGAGAGTTGTGGTTATTCTTTTCTGGTAATTTGGCCTGCGGAAAATAAATTTGGGCACAGGTTGTTCACAACTTTTGCTTTTCCCCTTTTGGTTTGCAGGGAGCACAGCTTCATGTTCTCAATCACACGACGTGAGATCACAAATATGGCAAAAAGATCTGACATAGTTCAAAGTGCCAGCTGCTCAAGGAAGATGTCCATCATTTTCTTGTTTATCCTGGGATGTGTGCTTGTACTGTGGTTTGCTCTTTCCATACCACTTGAAAGTTTATCACACTCAACAACATATTTGAAATGGATCAAGTCAGTGACAACCATCACATCAAGGGCTCCTCCAATATATCTGGACAGCAAACACCAAACATTCAACAAAATGTGTCAAACAGATGCAAGTTCACCACGCTCACTGACAACACAAGTTTTGTATCATCCTGGTCATGATGGTCATCTGGGTAACAAGATGTTTTCCATGGCAAGCCTCAAAGGCATTGGCTTTTTGTTGAGGAGGAAAACCATTTTACACAACAACACATTCAGTCAATTGAGAGAAAAATTTCCTGCTGTCAGAAATGAAGTCATGCTTCAGCAACATGACGTGAACCTCACAGGGAGTATTTTAGTGAGGGAGAAGGCACCACAATGTTTTGAGCCTGACAGACTCATCTGGTTCTTGCCTGAAGTAAACACTGTCTTGCTGGAAAGATACTTGCAGTCATGGAAGTATTTCTATTGCATCCAAGATGAAATAAAACAACTGTTTACATTTCACAAAGACATACTGGTCAAGGCAGATAAGGTACTGCACCAAATATCTCAAAACACCCCACATGAAGTGACATTTGTTGGAGTGCACATAAGAATGGGTGATGTGCTTCTCCACTCTCACCAAGACCCAACCTCAGACAGAAGAGTTGCCCCAGTTCATTACATTAAGACTGCCATGGGATACTACAGGATGAAGTACCCGAACGTACAATTCATTGTCTGTACCAATGATTTGGAGTGGATTGGGAGACACTACGCCCAGTTCATGTCAAACGACACGCACCTTGTCACAGCTATGGCTCCAGAAGAGGATATGGCCCTTCTCTCACGATGTAATCACAGCATCATGACCATTGGTATATAAAATCTGTTGTTGTTTTTTGTAACGCATATCATTCACCACATTTGGCAATTCTTCTTTTGCTTGTTTTGTCAACTTTTGTTTCAAATACATTTGAGTTTCAACAGAACTTCATGATTTCCATTTGTTTGCACAGATTGCTGCCTGTGGTGTCTGTCCAATGATGTCAATTTTTGTGACTCTAAACTTCCGGATCTGTTGCAGGTACTTTTGGTTGGTGGAGCTCATTTTTGGCTGGAGGGGAGGTGATCTATTATCACCCACCTATGTCCCACAACTACCAGGTGAAATACAGGAGAGACGACCTGTATCCTCCCAACTGGATTTGCTTCACTGATGACCCATTTGGAATGAAACTGGACCATGTGAGGCCTTGTGTGGATGAAGAACAAATCTAATGTTCCATGTGCAAATTAAGCTTTGTTTACATGTCAGCTTGTGTCATGTGTGGACACGTTGATTTGAGCCACATTCTACAGTCAAGGCTTTGACGGTGAACCTGATTATCTCACAAACCTGTAAGCAGTGAACATTTGGTAATTGAACTGGTCGAAGAATTGTACAGTGTTTCTTCAACCAGTTCATTGGAAGTGTAACATTTTCACCTCTTTGATGTTTCAAACAAAAGGCACTTGTGGTCCGTGAATCTCTCTCCAGACCCAAACAGGGACAACAATTGATTTCTGGTGTTGGACTCCTGATTTGTGAATAAAACCCTGAATACTAAATTTGTGCAGAACTTTCTGCTTCTTATGAACCAATTGAACACCACTTGAAAGCAGAGAAAGATGGCAATTTCTTCCTGAGGAAGCACAGCAGTGGGTGTAGTTGGCTCTTAGGTTACCAGGCATACCGAACTGGTCAAAAGCATAACATTTCTCATTTCTCGGAGAGAAAGTCTCAAATAATCTTGGCCAGGGGATGAACAGGATGACTGAACCTGAGACGCACTCTGGGATTGATTTTCATGGCAATAGGTGTTGAGTTTGCTCAATTGATTTTTCTTGAGTGAACTACACTCACAAACGTTTTGCTTGAGCAGCACAAATCTACACCTGCTGGCTTCAGGTGGATTCATGCGCCAAGCAACCACAGTCGACCTGTGCACTGGAAGAATTTTTTTGGACAAGTTGCTTTTTCCTATGTATGTCACATGAGAATGTGGTCCCTCTTGGATGGAGTTCAACTGCACACATGTCCTGTGGATTCGTCCATGTTTAGTTTTTTCAAATGGCACAGCCATTGTTTTTCTGCTCCTCTTGATATTTTTCTCACTGGATCCCCTTCTGTTGTCAAAGTACCAAGGCCTTTGTGTTGTGCCAATCAATATCTGTGGCATTGTTCGCTGGCTTTTTTCACTGTTGGCAGCTGAGTGCAGGGCTTCTTTTGTTGCTTTTGTGGGATTTTCCAGGTGAATTCACACATTGAAATACAAACCTGAACTCAAGCTGAAGATGAGAACTTCTGTAGCATTGTGATGTTTCCTTTTCTCTTGTGAAGTGTTCACAGAAACAAACAATATTGACAATCACAATTATCATGCAGCAGTACAATTGAAGATCTGGCAAAATGGATGGTCGTCAGCTTGAGCACAGCCAAAAACAATGTCTGCACCGTGAAGAAGAACAGAAAAGAATGCACGACCAGACCACGAGTGAATGAAGCAAACAACAGAAAAGACAGGGCACGATGCTTCGAGTTGCTGCTGTTCTTTTCGCAGGAAAGGCCGGATTCTTTCTAATAAATGTTGGCATGCTGTTCTGTTCGCATCAGTTTTCAGCAAAAAAAAAAATAAGAAACTTGAAATCTTTGTGAGATGACAAATTTTGTTTGCAGGTTGGGCTGCCCTGAGTTTAGGACAGAACTTGGCTCTGAACAAACCTGCTTATCAGAGTACCACGTACTCACATAGTGTCTCCCCTGGACCACGCCTTGCTGTCGGTCAGTCAGAGCAATGCTCAACATTTACTCACTCTCAGACCATGTTTGAGATGGAAACACCAAAAGAACAGAGGATAGAAGTTTTCGGTGTCTTCATTTTGCAGACGGAAACACAGACAGTGACTTCAATCACGGTTCGTGTACTCACACGAAGGCAAGGCCTGATTCGTGGTGGCTGGTGGACCTGGGAGGAGCATTCAGCGTCACGTGCGTGAAGGTCACCAACAGGGGGAATGTGTGTGAGTCTGAAGTCAAACACACATCATGTATTGCTTGGTTTTCTTGCACTTTGAAAAAAGGAGATTTCGGGTAAACTCTCTTGAAAACAAGGGGGTCTGAGAAAGAACAAAGCTGTTGTCGTTGTGACTGAAGTATCACGGAATGCAGATTTTTATCAGAAAAATTACAGGGAAGAACAGAGTGATTCTTATTTCTCACTCCTTTTTCAGATCAGAGACTGGCAGATTTTTACATTGGAGTTGGAAATTGGTTTGATGCAACTGCTCCAGCTTCGATTGATCCCACACAGTTTCCTGTCTGTCACTATCAAAATGAGACATTCAGAGGAACACAGGAGTTCTTCTGTAATAGCAGTACCGCAGGGAGATTTCTGACTGTGTACTTTTCTTCAGGCAATGAGAATCCCCTCACGCTGTGTGAAGTTGAAGTGTTTGGGATGCGAAGTATGTGCTTTGGTTGTTTTGGTTTGTTGTGGCGCTTGCAAACTGGTGACTTTGTGCTGCTTTTCAAGATCCACTTCACCTTGTGACATTTGTTGCAGAAAAGACTCCTTCAAATACTTTGTTCCAAGAGGTCGTTGGAACCAGCGCCTACAGAATTTTGGATGAGTTTGGTGTGGTATCTCACGGGCACTGTGCTTTGAGATGCATCATTCAACCAGTATGTGAAGCAGTGAAAGTAAGCAAAACTTCTGCTGGTAAAATGTGCATGTTATTGGCGACAGCACCTTGTGGACCTGTTGATGTCCATATTGACGATACATTCGAAATAAACTGAACCCATTTATGCAGTGTGCAAAAATAAAGTTGTATCTCTTGTCTTGTGTACTGTTTTCTTGACACACCAATTGTGTTTGATCACTGGCAGCACATGACATGAATGAGACAGAATGTATGTCAGGTGGAACCAAGTTCTCAATTTCACAAATTTATTTTGTTTGGGCCAAGATTCAGATATATGTCAGGGGGTTGAGTGCAAAGGAGGATCCACTTCTGGAACATCTGAAGTTGTTTGCAAACCACCATTACTTCTGGAAACAAAATTGCGTTGTGTGTTTCGGGTTCAACCTGGAGCATCAGCCCAGTTGCGTTGTGTTTCAGTGAAAACTCGGTTTGCAGCTGTTACAAACTACACAACGGCTTTTCGCTGTTGTTTTGTGTTGATGAACAATACTTTGCAGTGCAACGAGCTGCTTGAAAATCACTTTTGTTTCCAAAACACATCATCAACAAACTGAGAATGCGCTGTCATCCCAACGCGTGGCCAGTTGCACCCTGGATTGTTGCCTAAAATTCAAGCAGAAAGACAAGGAAAAGTGGGAAACATTGACTGGTTCTGTGTGAACTTGGAATCTCTGAAGCCCGAAAGCGTGAGGTCTCCAGGCTTCTGCACTCTTTTCAGGCTCTGCCCAAACTAATCAATTGTTGTTGTCCTGATCGCGTATTGTGTCAAACAGAACTTGAAAGTCAACAAAGAGCCACTAATTGGGTAATTATCGGTTTGGGTGGTGCTTGATCTTGATTTCTGCCACATCACCTTGGGGCTCCAGGGTTGAAGAATCTTTATCCAGGGTTGAGCTCAAATTCAATTCATTTCCTCTTCAAAATTTATGCCACAAAGTTAATTTAGAAGTCACATATCAGTGGCGTGCACTGACGTGTCAGCATACATTTGACATTCAACTCCAGACATTTCCATAACACTCCAGGGTGACAAGGTGGTGGGAGGTAAAATTTTCAGCCCGGGATAAATTCCCAAGCATCAGCAATGCAAAGGTCGCCTCAGATCCAATTCTGGAACCGAACCTGTGATCCTACCAACAAAAGATGCAAAGTTTGTAGAATTGATTTTGGTACGCAGATCTACCTGACATCACAAGCACGGTTTGCTTGGAGATCCACATCGAGAGGAAAGATCCGTTGGGCCTGAGATAAACAGCATAAAGTTTGTGCAAAGTGTTTTTGGCCGTGTTGGGGTGAATGGCTGAAGTGTACCCTGTTCTTTTATTTCTTGAATTTGATCCGTGAGAACGAAAATGCTTCACAGAATTGTGTCGCGCGTACCCTAGACATGTTACCTCGTCAACTGCTGTTATGTATGGGTGTTAGGCCAGCATCGTTCCAGAAGCCTTCAGCTGGCTGAACCATTGCGCAGCATTCACCAGGAGAGGGGAGCCGATCTCTCCCATCTCCTTTAGCCGGGTTGCATAGATCAGTCACACATGTGTAGATGGTTCAGGTGTTTATTGTTACTTACCTGAGCTTCAGAGAAGTGAAGCCTGGAGTGAGGGGTGCATATGGTTTATATACAGCTGAAGCTGTGCTGAAGGTGCAGCTTCAGAGGAGAGTGGGAAAGAATCATGTGTGATCGAACTGGCAATCGAGGGTTGGATTGGCATTGGTTCGATTACACAACACTGCCAGCATCAAACTGATACTTGTCCTGCTTCATGGGCCCAACTGAAGGGCCTTCGTGCTATGAGATTGCTATGAGATAGTTTTTTTTTCATTCTTGGCTGCCAGTATCCCATTGATATTTATACTAACTCCAAGGCCTAAGTTCCATTCACAGGGGTCCACTGGGTCACAGACTGACAGATACAGACTGACAGTAAGTAGCAGTCGCACTTGCACGACGAAAACGGAACGACACATGACTAGGGCTGTTGAGCCTCGGGTCGCTGGGTCCTCAAAATATGGTGGATCCACTTCCACTCAAAGGGTTGTTGTTATTTGCCAATCAATGCCTTGAGTGCGGTTTTGCAGCTGATGACAGCTTGAACAGCAGGTTCTGTGGATGTCGTGTTTCCTGTTTTGGGGTTTCCTCGTGCATGTTGAGAAACATACAAGAACTTCGTTCTGTTTGTCTCTGCATGGAAGAATGATGCAACAGAAAAGGAATGGAGATTCTTTCCACACGCTTCAAATTTCTGCTGTCATTTTCACAGGAAAGACCAATTCTGTTGACAGCCAACAAAAAAATATTTAATTTGCATGCATGAAATGCCAGTTGCCAGTAAATGTCTTGAATGTCCTGTCTTTATCACTGAACCACTTTCCACATTATTGTTCTTTCTTTCACAGGTTGTGTTGTTTTCAGCTGGGGTCAGAACTTGGCTCTGAATAAACCTGCCTATGAGAGTTCCACTGCTCCGTATGTAGCCTCACCTGGACCACACAAAGCTGTGGGTAAGCAGAGAAATTTCTGTCTTCCTCTCAAATTTAATTTGAGACATCCTGACTCTGGTGCATTCCTGTTCGTTTGTCTCTGTACACGTTCAAGATGGAAACACCAACAGTGAATTCTCGCAAGGATCTTGCACTCACACGTATGAACGGCCTGGGTCCTGGTGGTTGGTGGATCTGGGAGAGAAGTTCGTGGTCAACAGGGTCAGGATCACCAACAGAGGAGACTGTTGCTGTGAGTAGATCTAATTTTTTTCTTCCAAACGTAGTTTTTTCTGGTCAACCAAGCATATCAGGGTGTTTTACTTGTGTGTCTTTTCTGGTGTCTGGGAATACTTGCAACTCAAATGAAAGAAATGTGACTAAATTTTTGCCTTGAGGGAGAAATGTTCTGCATGGAAATAATATTTGAAGCAATCCATAAACTCTTGAAACGTCCACAGATCATTGTCACATGTTCGCTGTGTCAAAAGGCGAGAAACACTCGTCCACACGAAAGTTTTCAGAATGAACAGGTGTGGATCAGGCAACACAGAAAGTATCCTGAATTGGAATATAAAACATCTGGGGCACGAACAGAAGGGAGACAGAGCAAGAGCAGGAGAACAGGACAACACAGGAGGAATTAAAAATGAACACTTCCTTATATTTTTCAGGGGATAGATTGGTGGATTTCTACATTGGTGTTGGACATTGTTTCAACTCATCAGACACAGCATCATTTGACCCAACAGTGTTTTCAGTTTGTCACTATCAAAAGGAACTGTTTGTTGGGACAGCAGAGTTCCACTGTGCTGACGGCTTGGAGGGAAGATTTGTCACTGTGTATTTTCTGTTGGAAAGTGAAAATCCCCTGACCCTTTGTGAAGTTGAAGTTTATGGCAATCAAGGTGAAGGTGAGTTACTCATGTGTACTTTTTGCTGTTTTTTTTTTTTTTTGAAGATGCTGGACAGAAAAAACACGAGGGCATTTTGAGTGAATAAAAGTCAAGAGCAGCCAACACCAAGACCACCCCCCACTTTGAAATCTATTTCCAGGGACTCCTGAACCAAGCAGACCGCTGGAAACGTTTACATTTTCTAAAGTCAGTGGAACCAAGGCCTTCAAACTTTTGGACGAATTTCAGGCAGTTTCTCTGCGTTTTTGTGCTGCCAAGTGCAGGATGGCATCAGACTGTGAAGCTGTCAAACTGGAGCAACAGTCTGCTGGAATGACATGCAAGTTGTTGGGTAGTGGATGTGGGCCCTTCGATGTGGTGGTTGACGATGCTTTTGAAATAAAGTGAACCTTTCTCAAACAATGTCCAAGCATCATTCTGCTCACGTGATTCACTTGTTCGGAGCCCTGTTCTATTCAGATGCAGCAGCCGGTATGTGGTACTGCACATTGTTTCAGTGTGACTTGGCAGTGACAGCAGTGATGTGCCATACGAATTTGTCGAACTGAAGAGGTGCGAGCCGGTTCCTGGTCTGGCGTATCTTGGTTGGAACAGAACTTGGAAATCAGGACAAACGTGCTGAAACAAAGCTGGAGCAGCGACACTTGCAACATGTGCTGAGGAACTTGGATTGACCAATACGAAACATTTTCTTGGCTATGAACTGTGAGCCCAAGAGCTGTGTGTTCTTGGAGAGGACACAAGACCATGGAGGCAGTTTCAACACAACGTGCAGACCTTGGTGACCCACAGCCTCCTGCAGCAATTGTGGAGGGCCACACCCCTTCGCTCCAAAACTCACACACAGCAAGCTGGTTGAGCTTTTGAAATTCTCTTCATGGATTACAAACGAGCTGGATGTTCCCCATCCAAAACGCCAGCCCCCTACATCAATGGGACATGTACCCGGCGACATGTCACCACTGCACTTTGTTTTCAAGCCGAAAGCTACAAACAGAGTTTGTTCCACAGGAGAGGAAGAGCGTTTTTATTATTTTCCGCAAAACAACATTTCTACATTGTGCTCGTGCATGAGTCTGTTTACTTCCCGGCTGCACCGAAAAAAAAGACTCACAGAATCGAGAGCAGACGCAACTGTGAGTAGCGAGAAGTGAGCGCCTGCACAGGGACCACGAACATGTTACCTGTGCCGTTAAAACCGTTGGTACAATCTGATGATTTCTCCGAACAAACAGCTGAACAACAGGGGGTTAAAAACACGACACCAGAAGCTGCTTTTCTGTCACAGCACTGCACACATTTTAGATTGCAGGTGGTTGGTCAGGACTGCCGGCAACAGCCGAACCAGGCCCCTCCTCCTTTGATTCAGACTCCTGACGTTTCACCATCACCCTCCTCAGTTGCACTGTCGCCTTTTCCAGAAGCTCCCCAACAACAATGTACACCAACAGCACAAAAATGAACATACTTTCCAGCAACCCAAGATTATTCATCATTTCAACTTGTGTACCATAGGGACTGACACCGAGATACAAAAAGGTTGCCCTCAGTAGGTTGATAAAGGCCACAGCAACCAATAAAGTCAGAGACAAACTTTCAGCATTGTTAGATGTTCTGTGGGAAAAGGGTTGGACAATGGAATGGTGCAGTAAGAAAGCCACACATAGACCCAGACATGTTCCAAGTTTGATGACAGGATTGGGAATGAATGTTGTGAGACAAATAAGAAACCGTCTTGTCATAACCACACATTCCCAATACTGAGTTCCTGTTTCAGATTCTCTGTATCCTGCAGTGAACGCTTCATAGATCAATTGTCCATTGTTTCTGTCTAAATTGACTTCAATTGCTGTCTTCTTGTTCCTTCTCGTCTGGGTAAAGAATATCAGTGACCAATACACAAGAGCTGGAAAAGGCAAAAACACACTGACAAAGAAAGATCCTGATATTTGTTTTTTCTTGAGTAGTTTGAGTCCAAAATAGAGGGCAACAGGATATGGCACAACAAATAGGAAACCGAACACGATCATTGCGATCTGCCAGGTGCTGTAGCACTGGACGGACCCGTCGTAAAACCAAATGCTGCGTTCCCCAGTTTTCTGGTGCAAGTTGTTGGTCACGTGGATGCTGACGCAGGTCAAACTGTAAAAGGTCACGAATGTGAAACCCAGATAGGTGTACTTGATAATTTCCACCAAGCCAAAAATCAATTTCTGTTGAAAAAGTTCAATGATATGGTTTCCCTTGGCTCTGTTTGATTTTGAACAAAAGAAAAGCATTGTCACAAGAAAGATGATGCTCCAAACCATGTAGATACCAAACAAAGACAGTAGTTTCAGCATTGTTTTTGTTGTTGTTGTCATGTTTTCCAAGACGCACATTGGGACAGAAACATAGGACAATTCTATGCTGAGAATCAACCCCAAATACGACTCTATCTTCTGGAAGGTCGTGTCAATGGTTCTCTCTGTCTCTTGAAAGTTGCTGAAGCGCATCAATGCTGACACTTGGGCGAAAAATGTCATGATTGCAAAATAGTTCATTTCTTCAAGTTGATGTGGGATCTGCGACTGCTTTCTGAATTGCTGATACAGTTTATCCGTGAGACAGATTGGGACTGCAAGTATGTCACCCTTGAAAGTGTACCACAGCATGTAAGAACATATACTGATAATGGAGAGAAACCAGAACCAATTATTTCCACAGTCATCAGTGGGAACACAATTTTGTGACAGGACAGAAAGGGAGAATCCATCTTTGCACATGCCACACAAAGTTCCAACTCTATTGCCAGAACATCGGTCATAAGATTCGCACGGTTTCTGCTGACAGCAATACTCCACAGGACACTGAAGGAACACAACACCAGTTGCACTTCTGACACCCCAAAAGTTAGGTTTGGACAAGAGGCTGTCTCCAGGGCAGTCTGCACCAGTTGGACATTGGGTGCAATTCTGATCAAAGTTTTGCATGGCAGAATCGAAGATAGCAAGTTTCTGTCTCTCTGGAGGTGTGTAGGACACACTGAATTGTCCATCAGAGTTAACATAGAGTGCCGAGGGACATGAAACGCAGGACACCAGTGCCCTTTGCAACCTCTGCTCTCCAGTTGTTTCTGAAACGGAGAATTCTTGAATAATTTTCAGTTGTTGCCATGCAGGGCAAAGCACAGACATATCCAGCCGTCTGATCCAGTTGTCGTGCGAGTTCATTTCAAGCTCAAGAAGAGAAGTTGTGGGAGCCTTGTTGGAAACAATCAAAGATGTGTTTTCAATTGAACAAGAACCCGAAGCATAAACAAACACACCAGGTAGTAAGTTCTCTGTTTGTTTTTGGATCCGAAATATAGAGTCTGAAATTTCCACGAAAACAAATTCAGACGACGAGTAAATTGCACCTCCGCCATGTTCAGCCAGATTTTCAATGAAACTGGAGCCTACGACCTGCATGTAAACTTGTCTATTTGTCTTGTCTGTGCCTTTGTCTTCTCCTTCGGTGGCAAGAAACACTGCACCCCCAAATGACCTAGAAAATCCACGTTGTTTCGCAATGTTGCCTGAGAAATTTGAGTTGAGAATCTCGAAGAAAGTCTGTCTGCTTGATCGTCTTTGTGGAATGAAGTACAGAACAGAAATGGCTGCCCCTGATCCTGCTTTTGAATTGTCAAGAAAATCACAAGTGTCAACTTTTATCTGCATCCAAGAATTGAGGAGCCCAGAATCAGGTTTCGTGATGGACAGTGCTCCTTGACTGTTTCTGAATGTGGAGAATTTCATACCAGCCAAAATTCTTGATGCTGACAATTCCAAACTTGTGTGTGCTGTTGTGGAAGTGTAGCTGCCTTGAAAAACGTCTCCAAAAAGTGAAAATACACACAAACTGGCTTCAACAAACTTCAGCTGTGTAGAAAAATACCTTGAGTGACTTGAATTGAATGAAACAGATGTTGAATCTCTGACAATTATCTTCACGTTGAATAATTGTGAATTTTGAAACTGGATGAGACTGGTGAATGTGTGATGAAGTTCAATTCCTGTTAAGCCGGAACCAGCCAGCGATTCCAGGAAACATGTTCTGAAGATGAGTTGTATTTCCCCAAATTCACCAGGGAATGGAGGCATGTCAGAAACACTGGAATCTTCAAACACAACATTGAAGAATGCAAGAGCAATATTCTGAACAACAATGTCAGAATTTTTGAAGGTGACGTTGTGGAAAGTCAGGTGCAGATTTTTGTGGAAGTACCTGGAGAAGAATGTGAAATTCGTGCTGAGAACACAGAGGGAGACACAGACAACACTAATTCTTATCTGCTTGGGAAAATACTGTTCAGACAGAACGACATTGTCTGCGGGAGCGGTGTAGTTTCCGTCCACCAGAATACTTGTAGTGTGATTTTCCGTTGTCATATTTGTGATTGCTGACAAAATCCTGTCACTCAGACTGTTCCGACTGTTGCACGATTCTGAACCAGGACGATCCGGGCAGTTGGCGTCCAGTTGTTCCACTGACTCGAGGCCATAATCTGTCGTCTCAATTTGATGAAACCCTGCAAGAGACATTTGAATGATCCTTGAAGTGAGAAAAATTTAGGCTTGGCAATGCACATCAGAATTTTTCATCATCAGCACTGACCTGGGTAACTGTGATGAAGGCACGCGTGGTCCACTAATTCAACGTGGTAGGCTCCTGTGCAGGCCCAGCTGAGTGGAAAACACATCTCCCCAAGAGATTCAGACCTTACTGTTCCCATGTTGAACAGAGCACAATCGCAGTCCAGTTCATCTGAGCCTTGTGGACAGTCCACCTTGCCATCACAATACCAGAACACAGGAATACACTTTCCGGTGTCTTCTACGCATTTCTGCAATTAAGAAATGGCACCATGTGTTCCAAAACATGTTGCAGAAGCCATTTGCTTGCTTGGATCACAGACGGTGAATGTATTTGTGCAGTTTCCTCACTTTCATGGTAAACTTCCCATAGAAGTTGCTGGAAACACAGGGATCATCACAAAGCTCATCTGACCCATCCTGACAATCAAATCCGTCATTTGCACACACAGTTTCCACCTGAAATGCAACATTTGAAAGTCAAGAGATGTGCTTGGATCACTGGAATACATACTGTTCATCACTTCACCTTCACACATTCACTCTGATCAGCACATTTGATGTGTCCCTCAGTGCATTTCCAGTCGGCACAGTTGTCCTCATCCGATTCATCGCTGCAGTCAAAGTGGCCATCGCAAACCAAGTGGTCAGGAATGCACCTTGCATTTTTACATTTCCAAAACTTGTCAGGGCACAGGAACGTTTCCAACTGGCAGTCTGCAGCAAAAAAAGAAGGACTTATTCAAAATGCACCAGTCTGCAAGAAAAAAGTCCAAGCAAAAGTGACAATTCACCAACCTTTTTCATCTGAGTTGTTTGGACAATCAGAAGTCCCATCGCAAACTTGTGCTGATTCAATGCAGTGTCTGGTGTTGAGACATTTCCACTGCGTCTGTTCACATGTAAATCTCTCACAATTTTCCTCGTCTGATTCATCAAAACAATTGAGCTCAGCATCACACACATTCACAAATGGAATGCACTGTTTGTTGTCTCTGCATTTCCAATGCCTTTCGGTACATGTCCACTCTTCACAATTTCTTTCATCACTGTTGTCGGCTCTGCATCCAGTAGGATAATCGTAGCCATCACAAACGTGATCCAAAGCAATACACTTGGTTCTGGGCTCTTTGCATGTGAACAAACCTGCAGAGCAATTCCAAAAGTCACACACGCCCCAAGCCTCATCTGATAAATCTTGGCAATGACTGGTGCTGTCACAAACCAGTGTCGAGGGAATACATTGCCTGTCATCAGCACATTTCCAGAAACCTTGAGCACAGTTCCAGTTTTCACAATTATTTTCATCCGATTTGTCTTCACAGTCTGGAAACAAGTCACAGACATAAGTTTCCTTGACACATTTTCCGTCTGCACATTTCCAGAAGCCTTTAGGACACCTCCATGATTGACAATTCAACTCATCCAATTCATCTTTGCAGTCATTGTTTCCATCACATATTTGTGATTCAGCCAAACAGGTGTCATCACATTTCATGAAGCATTCAGTGCAGTTGGCCTCATCTTTGCCATCCACACAGTTCAACATCCCATCACAAATTTGGTGGGATGGAACACATTTGTTGTTGTCACAAATTTTATCTCCAGGTTGGCAGGCTCTATTTTGGCAAATTTGCTCATCCGATCCGTCTGCCATATCAGGTTTTCCATTGCAAATCATAATGTCAGGAAGACACCTTCCTGCAAAAGGTGTGGGATTCTTCAGGGAGAATAGACAAATATTTTGTTTGCGGTGCAAAAACAACATTTACCACGTAGATACCTGACACGTTGAAGGATCCTGGGGGACATTGCCAAACGTTGTTGCAGAAAGCATCATCCTCATCTGAACATTGCACGCAATGGCAACCATCAACATTTCTGTCACACACGTGATGATCATCAATGCATTTGCAATCAACAGGGCATTTCCACTTGCCTCTTCCACATTCACAGAACGACGTGTCTGTTTCATCCTCACAGTATGAGGCTTCACAGAGATCTTCAAGGGGAAATTCGGTGAGGCCCCTGTCACACATCCAGTAGCCTGGAAAATGTACGGCTATTTCGTGACACAAAGCACTGCCTGATGCCAATCGTCCACAAATATAAAAACTAAATCGTGTTGTTGGTGATTGTTCCACGAATACCTGACCAGAGCATTTTAGACACAAAGTTTTGGAGGCAAAACACAAGTCTTGCCAGACAACACAGACACGTGAACAAAACATATCATTTCTGACCTTTTGAAAATATGAGAGCTGCAACTTGGTTCCTGACCAAACTGCCTTCATCATACCCGTCCCTGATGCAGTCCACTTCTCCATCATAAACTTTGTCCCAGGCGATGCAGCCGTCAGCTGGATAGTTGCATTCGAATTCGTTCACCGCACATTGTTTGGGCAAGATGGACTGGTCTGCAAGAAACGTGCCAAAGCAAAGATAAAACGTTGAAAAGACGCCATCACAGGTGCGATACAAACAAGACGAACATTGCTGAATTTTTGGGTCAGTTTACCATGACAGAGTGAAATACTGCTCGCGGCAATAGTCGTTGTGGTCTTCTCTGCTGGACAAGGAAGACACGAAGTTTGTCCTGTTTTATTCTGATAGAACCCAAATCCACAAGGCGTGCACGAAACTGCATTGTTCTGATCCTGATAATATCCGGCAGGACACTTCTCACACTGTTCTGTGTTCAGGTTGATGAAATTTCCAGGTGCGCACAAATCTGGAAAAAAAATTGAAAAAATTGACGCTGCTCAAATAAAAATACCAGCAACAGATCTAGTTTTAACAACAGGCCTCACCTTTGCACATTGATTCATTCACTGCACTGAACCGAAACGTCGCTTTGTTCTGTGGACACTTGTGGCACGACAGTTGCCCAGTTTGGTTCTGATAGAATCCAATGCCACAGGATTCACAGTTTAGTTGATCGGTTTCCTTTTGGTAATGTCCAGCCTCACAAGGTTCACACGTGAAGTTTATCAAGCTTTTGCGCGTCCCAACATGACATGGATCTGCAAGCAAAGGAGGATTGAAGAGATCGTGCGGTTGTTAGGGAAGCAACACATTGATTCACTGACTGTACTGCTCCTACCTGAACAATTTGAGATGGAGGTAGCATCCATAACAAACGTTGTTTTATTGCCAGGACATTTGTAACAAAAGTCACTCTTTGTCTCATTCTGGTAGAATCCGAAATCACACGGGTAGCAGAAAGTGCTTTCCCTCAGGTTCTGATAATGCCCAGCAGGACAAGGATAACAGAAGAGCTGGTCTGTTTGGTTCTGGTGGAAGCCTGCAGAGCAGGGCTCACAGGTCTGCGTGCCAATGTTGTCCAAAGTCCCAACTGGGCAAGAATCTACAAACAAAGCAAGGAGGACAAGGCACGTCACAAAAACACAAGTACTCAACATGTTGGAAATGCTGAAAAGCAAGCATCATTTTGTCTCACACTCAGACGTTGACCATGATTTGATATCGCTCCATTCCACCCCGGGAAAATTCTCACAAACGATTTTCTTGTTCTGGGCAAACCATCGGATCCATTCCTGTTGTTCCCCGATCTTTATCCACTGCATCTTTTCGTCGCAGACAAATTTGTTTCCTTCCACTGACAATTCCAGAAGAGCTGGAACGTAAGGTGCGTGAATTTACAAACAGGTGCAGCAACATGACGCATCATCCACGACACTCCCCGAAGAGCACAGCATCAGCAGAACAAATGATGCCCGGTACGAAGTACTGAAATCGTCAGCAAAAGATGCGGTTTCTTGTTCTTCCCAGTTTGTTTGAGAGAGACACCAGGAGTTGCCTGGAACCTCAGGGCAGGTCCAAGTACTCAGCAAGTGCTCAGTACTTGGACTTTGAGAACAAATTCACACAGAAAGAGGCCCAATACGCATTTTAAAGGTGTTTTACCTGGATGACCTCCAAACTCTATGAAGTCCAGCACGTCGAGCATGCTCCACTCGAGAGTAGAGATTCTATTGCTGTTGAGCAGCAGTTGGGACAGAGACGTCAACCCCCTCAACGCTCCTGTGAATGACAAAAGGAACAAGTCAAATCACAACATCACACGTTGTGCCAAAATATACTTCATCTCAAACACAGTTGTTCAGTTTGTAATAGCTTTTCAAGCAATAGTACCTGGCTTGAAGTGAGTCAGAAAGTTGTTGGAGAGATCCAGAAGCTTCAGTGATCTCAGACCACGAAATACAGCGGGCAGGAGTTGTCTGATCCGGTTACTGGAGAGAAGGATGGTTCTGAGCCTCACCAGACCCTGGAACACCCCAGGCTCCAAGTGCGAGATCCTGTTCACATTCATACTGAGTCTGGTCAAGGTGGGAAGCTTTGCGAACGCCCCCAATGAAATTTCTGTGATTCCTTTCTGTGTCAAATAAATGGTGCGTAGGTTGTGCAAGTCGTCAAACATTCCACTTGTCAATTTTGAGATGTTGTTCCCTTTCAATGCAAGGACACGAAGTGAGTTTAGATCTTGAAATACTCCATCTTGGAACTCAGTCACCAAATTGTAACGAAGACTCAAATAATCCAATTTGTGCAGATTCAGGAAAGCTGCCGGGTCAACGTAGGATATTTGATTTGATACCAGCTGAAGATCCCTCAAAGAGTCCAAACCTTCAAATATTCCTGAGGTCAATTGAGATAATTTGTTTGAATGCAGTTTGAGTTCTTTCAATAAACTCAGCTCTTCAAACGTTCCTTGTTCCAGAACTGAAATGTTGTTTTCTGCCAAATTCAATTTGACCAGTTTCTTCGTGTCTTTGAAAGCTCCTGGTTCAATGTGATTTAATTCGTTGCCATAGAATGAAAGTAAAAGCAGCGAGCCCAATCCCTGGAACATTCCTTCCTGAAGCTTTGAGAACTTGTTGTTTTGCAAGAGAAGATTCCTCAATGATGATGTTTCTGAGAATAGTCCCGGAGCAAGGCTACTGATATTATTTCCATCCACCCACAATGTCTCCAGAGACTTTAGGCCAGTAAAGATTCCAGTAGGAAACTGAGTGAGATTATTTCTGCTCATCGTAAGTCGCTTTAAAGACAGAGTATCTGAGAAGAGTCCCAGAGGCAATGTACCAAAGCTATTATCATCCATCCACAGGTCCAACAAAGAAGACAATCCAGCAAGGCTTCCATTCTGCAGCTCAGAAATTTCATTGTTGTTGAGATTCAAAAATATTAGATTGGCCAGATGCTCAAACAGGCCAGAGTCCAGGGAAGTAATTTTGTTTCCATCCAGATACAAGTATCTGAGCCTATCAAGACCTTCAAATACTCCTGGATTGATGTATTCAATTCCATTTGATGACAAACGTAGTTCAGTGAGAGAGCTGAGCCCACTGAACGATCCGTTTGCCAATTCCAAAGAATCACTGCCCTCCACAATTAACTTTTGAAGTAAAGACAGATCTTGAAAGGCTCCTGCCTCAATGAGGGAGATGTTACATTTGATGAATTCCAGCTTCACAAGAAGCTTCAGATGTGAGAAATGTTTCATTTCCAATATATTGAAAGGAATCATTTGGAACTCTATCTCTCTTGCATAGCTGGGAACTTTTGTCAAATCTACTTGGTGAGTGTAGCTCAAAATTGCCTCTGAAATAAAAATCTTCGATTTTGAGAAACACAACAATTCCGGCATCCACAACAATGCATTTGTGAATGTGGTTGGACGGACATTTTTGCCGACGGAAACTTGCATGTTTGATTGTTTGCCAAACGAGACAAGTACAACTGTATGTCTGTTGCACATTGATCATCCCCCGTGCCCGCTTCAATACCTTCTCCACAGTAAGTGGTGTTCTCGTCCAGGCAATCGCCACAGTCACAGTCTCCATCACACAGCAGCTGCGCAGCTACACAGTCTCCCGTCTGCTTCCCACAGCCAAATTCCCCAATTCCGCAGTCAGCGCTGACAATGGGCAAAACTACAAGGAAAAAACAAACCTGATTTCACCCATAAAACATACACAAAACATATATTCCTTTGCTGGAGGGAAATTATTTCACGGCGCCGCCATTGACCTTCCGAAGGATCAAACTTGCATTTTTGTTCCAGCGCGCAGTATTTGGTGAACACACAAAATTTCCACGAACAATAGAAGCAACGTTACCTGTAAATAACAGACAGCACAAGTGAGAGAGAGACATCTTCGCGGCTGCCTCCACCCTTTGTCGTCACAAATGACTCTTGTTTTCTTCAAAAGTTCCTTTTTTCCCGGAGAGCTTTCAGTGGCTGCACTGTCGATACTTTTCCATTTACATTTGACAAAGTAAGTTTGAAGTGCGTCATACATTCAACACTGAAAAATGTGAAAAACAGCACGCAAACACAAAAGCCAATGGGACAATTTTCAGTCCCGCTGGATCTTGCGCGTTTTTGTGTGTCTGCTGGTTTGGGCATTTTTCGTCTTGTCACAGCGTATTTTGGTTTTGACAAGCAAGGTCACAAAACCGACCGTGATCCAGGCACACTCATTGCAACAGAACAGTACCGACTTCGAGGAAAACACCTGCACCATTGCACAACAGAAACTCCATTCAACTTTGAACTCGGGTGTTTTAGAACTCGCACAGAAACACAAACACAAACTCACACACACAAACACACACACACACACATACACACACACCTCGATTAACTCCAGTACCCTGCTTACACACCCTGAATAAAGCACGCATACCGCAACACACACGCTCTTACCTTGTTTTAACAGGCAGCCCTTCTCGTGTTGAATCCTGAATGTTGAACTGGACCAGGGGGACAGGTGGATACACGCACCGGTTGTTGACACCTTCACCAAAACAGGTGTGGCCCCTTTGACATCCACTGTAGAAGGCAGCTGTAAATTTACACTGCAGCATGTGCCACAATCGAATTGTGCACGTTTCTTTAACCTATGGGATGAGAAAAGCATCTTACGAGTCAAATCAGCGAGACAGATGTGAGGTTATTTTTCTGGATGACCATCAGGTTGTGCAGAACAGCCCTGTGTTGTGATCGGCTTGTTGTGCTGTCACTCCGTTCATCTGCTAATGTTTAGAAGCTCAATTATCATTACAAGTGCTGTCAATGGAACTCTGGTGGGTCCATCACAAATTCAGGTGGAAAACAACCCTGATCTTGCGGGGTGTGTTCAGGGTCAGGGAAGAACGGGCAATCCCAAATTCCACGCCAGCCAAAGGAAGGGGGGCTCTGACTTCAGCAAGTGCAATCGAAACGAATGGCAAAGACAACACAATTTTTGAAGCCAAACACGTTGAGAGAGTCACTGTTTGTGGCGACACTCTCCTGGATCCACCAGAGATGTTTAATTCCCAAATAGCTTGTGAATTGAAAATATCAAAACAATGCGAAATGATCAATCACTCAGGCATTGAGCTCATTCGCATAATTTTCATTTGTTGATGGAAACATTTGACCACCTATTGTCACCTGGCGTATGGACCAGGTGTTCCGGCTGCGATTCTCTCGCCCACTGCGGCATTTCAGATTGACGTGTGTCGTTGTGAAAACTCCATTGGTGAAAATTTCTTTGCGTTGGACTCAAACGCACGTGTGCACTTCCCCTACCACCCTCCATTTGGAGTCATTTTGAGTTTAAACTTGGGGGAGGGGGTCAAGGGGGAATATGGATGAAAAGGTACTCATGGACTCAACATTTGTCTGCGTAGGCGGAACAACCTGATTTGAGAACAACACATTTTGGCATCCAGGCCTGCAGAGTGCAGGCAGGTCAGCCCACGCGGAAGCTTCCTGTGTTGTTGATACACCTTTGTTCATCCTGTTCTGTTGATATGGCTTTTGACAGAAGCCCAATCATCATCAGTGGATCGGTCATTTGAACTCTGAATGTAGAATAATATGCAAACAAAAACAACAACAGTGAAACCGCGCAAATGATTTGCGGAAGTGTTGAAATCCACTCCTGAAGCTCTGAGTGGAATACCCTTGCGTTCTGTTTTCAACCGACACAGGATTTACTGATCGCTGATCCTCGTTGACAGCCGCATTTTTAACTTCACGAAATGTCGAGGGATTCAGGCGTGGTGCGCTGTCGGAGTGTCAGAAGGGTAGGGTAGTCAAAACTACCTATCAGCAGTTTCCACTCGACGGTCGTCTGTGCCAAAATGCTCCATGGGTGGTTCTGACCCCATGTCAAAACTCACCCATTTGTGTCAGAATTGTTGTATATATGAGTGAAGCCCCAGTAGTGATGTTGTAGTATAGTTTATTGTAGAGTATGAGTTGGAGCTCAGTGGTTTAGGCTACCTCCCTCTATGGTGTCACAAGCTATTGTGTGTTGG
>JAAUXT010020549.1_pt1 | contig 72937 bp, 64 predicted proteins | sample 7278171 | NCBI WGS metagenome assembly JAAUXT01 (sample SAMN14350112, study PRJNA611818) | marine sediment metagenome | isolation source: surface marine sediment (1.8m) | place: French Polynesia: Moorea | collected 2018-08
AAAAAGAGAACAAGGCTGAAATTGGGGGGGGGGTCCCTCAAGGCTGAATTTGGGGGGGGGGGGTCCCTCAAGACTGAATTTGGGGGGGGGGGTCCCTCAAGACTGAATTTTTTGGGGGGGGCCAGGGGGGTCCCAGGGGGGGGGTCCGACCACACCACGAAACCGTTACATAACACACGCCGCTTCCCTTAGGACGGCGTGTGTAAAAACCACAGATAGTTTGCTGTGAACAAAACCACACTTGTGAAGCTTGTTCTGCATGCATTGCATGACAAATCTCACAGACGGAAAAGAAGAACTGGGCTTTCGAAACCCACGCAATTCCCCCTCAATTGGAAGGCTGGTGCTGACAAACAACAGCCATTTGCCAAACGACAACCCTTTCACAAGAGAGAAACGAAACCACAACAAGACAGAGAAATTGGCCTTGCTCCCGGTTCCGGCAAAGACTCAGGAGCGAACTTGCGTGTTGCTCCTGTGGTGGTTTGACGTCAGCCTCACCTGACGGGGAACATGTCCTGGACGGCGGGCTCTGTGCTGAACACGTCTTTCATGAGTCGCACGCCGACATCAACCATGTTTTGGCGCAGTATGGGCCAAGTGCTCCTTATCACATCCACCTGCAATGTCGAGACAATCACGTTACAAGCTGCTGCCGCAGGTGAGAGGACAACACAATTGTGTCTGAATGGCCTTGCTCCTCATTACACACGTCGATTTATTTCTACTGCGGCACAGTATGCAGCATGCAAAACAATTTGGAAAATTTCGAGTGCATTCCTGCAGCTCTGTCAGCTGCTCCCTGAGGTCCTGGAGGTCCGACGACTTGGTGATGGTGTTTTCCACTTCGACGCTGCGGCTCGATTCGCAGCCCATGGACGCACCAGCTCAGCGCCACCCAACTCGACTGCAGAGCGTCACTTCCAGCTGTCTGAAGACGACATGACCTTTCAGGATCACTGTAAGTACCGGTAGTCTTCACGAATTTGCAGACAGACGCTGTCTTTTCCCACGTTCTTCCGATAGACTTACTGAATTGCGAATGAACTATTTTTGCAAGAAGACGCACTGTCAGAAAGGAGTGCAGTTTCTTCTTGTGCAGGAAGCCTGTTTTTGTCGCTTCCAGACTCCCACGGGAGCAGGTTGCTCGTGCGTCTTTCATGAATGAGAAGAGGGTCGCCGCCCATGCATGAAAGAACTGATCTGGTCCTGTGGGCCCCGCTCAACTTTTCTCCCTGAATGCACTGATTTTGCCTTGTACGAGGTATAGAACTGGAGGGACCAACCAAAGTACAAACCGAAACAATCTGATTTTCTTGAACAAAGTGAACACCGGTACATCTCTGCTTGAAAAGAATAGTCAAATAAAGGAACGGCGAATGAAAGACTCGAAACAGAGTACGATCGAACACTTCTCTGCACATGTTGCGATGACATGCAGACACCTGGAATACTCATATTTCTTTGTCGTGGGGTTGACGGCGCTTTCTTGTTGACAGTTTCTGTCCGTATCCCCTCCCCCTCAAGAAAACTATTCTGGGAAATGCCTTTTCAGTAAGGTCCCCCAATTTTATCCTACAGGTGTGAAACGATCGTCAGTTCTTCCAGCAACACTCGAATTTCTGCAACACCTTGAACAAGTTCCTTCTGGCTGTGTCACGCCCAATCAAAGCCAATATTTCCATTGAAGTCCTGCCTTATTTCCCGTTCCCTGCATGGCTTGCCAGTCTGAACAGGAGCTGCGTACATTGCAGGAAATGAGACCAGATTGTCACCTGCTGTTACAGTCAGATCTTGTGACCACAAAAACCAGATCACTTCAAAGAACCCATCCGCGCACCAAGGAGACGGATCAAAAACATTAGGATTTCTGTCTGAGGAAAAACTGAATGAAATCAATGAAATCAGCGAGTGCAGCATGAAATAGAAGCTTGTACGAGAAAAGTTGTGCTTGTTACTGACACAAGGTGCTGAATGTATTTCCGCCCGTGCAAATGGGTTCCACCCCTGTCAATTTTTTAAAGGTTGTAATTATATGAAATTTGCAGGCAGGCTGTTGATTTTCTTCCGTCAGTGGCTCACGCTCAAAGCGCAAACACCCGTGAATACAGCGAAACATTGAGCAATGAAAAAAGACAGAAAGGTCGAAATGACAGTTTTGACACCAAAGAAAGAAAGAAAGAAAGAAAGAAAGAAAGAAAGAAAGAAAGAAAGAAAGACAGACAGACAGACAGACAGACACTACGAAAGAGAGGTGAGAGAGATGAACAGAGAAGCACATGAAGAGACGCGGACGCGCCGCACGCACCTCCCATCCCGCGGCTACACGCGAACACGACCCACGCGACGCCCGCGCCCCACGCCGTCCTCGCGCATGCGTTATACAGCGCGCTGACGCCGGGAGACGCAGCGGCGCCGCGCGCGTAATCCACCAACCCGTACAGAACCGCCAGGTTACATGCCGCCGCCAAACTCCAGCCGAGCGCCGTCAAAAACTGCGAGTGGAAACAAGTCTGAACCCACATGGGACGTGTTTGAAATTTTGTACTGAATAGTGTGGAAGTTCCCGTCTCCATTTCAAGCTTGGCGTTCTCTGTCTCAAACCAGGCGTCAAGTTTGTGTGTCATTCGTTTCTTTGGGAATGAAAACCGCACCACACGTGTGGGGAGGACGCACCTTATTGCCTCTTAGTCGTCGCCCCTCCGTGACGTGGAGCAGGTAACCAGTCATGATTCCCACCAGATACGGACCCACCCGGCACCAGGGTTTGATGTACACGTGATCCATGTACGTCATTCTGAAACGTCGAAATTTCCTCCTGTGCATATTTCATCGGAACAAATCACGTTTGGTCACACATCACAACGTCGTCAATGACATATGTTCAGATTTCGTTACAAACCTCGTCATGAAACCTTTGAATTTCAATGGCATCATGATCACGGAAATCTGGGCAGAAGTAACTCTACCCACGTACGTGCAAAAGACAACAGAAATGTGACGTACAGCTTGTCAGCGTCCTTTGTGAAGTCATACATCGAGACGGGAACTGTCAGGTTGTGCTGCTCCACGTAAATCCCAGTGTAGAGGAAACTTGCGAACATCAGCGCCAGGGAGACAGCGAGTCCGTAGAACCAGCGACTGAGGGGGAAACCATGAGTTTCAGTTCGTATTGTACACACTTTGGATCGTTCCTTTTACTTGAGTCTTCTGTTCAGCGACAAGAGTTTCCACGAGCCAAGGAGGAGACATGAAACGAACCGTTTCTGAACATTCAGACCGTGAGCCACACAGCATGTCAAGCTTTTGGGTGTGTGAAAATCCACACTTTCAACACAACTAGACCTCAGTTGTTACCATGACACTCACTGGAAGAAGGCGACGATCACCAGCGGAGAGACGATGAACATCTGCATGTCGTTTGCGATGTACCACATCCACGCCATGCACTGTGGTTGTTTGGTGAAACATCCGTGTGTTACTCGGCAACTAGAGAACTTGCGTTTTCACACGTTTCAAAATCTGCATCGCCATGAACGCAAAAGTGTTTTTTGAAAATTATGATTGAAACCCCGATCCCCACCCCTCCACACTTTTTTGTGCAAAGAAGTTTCACCTGGTCCGACATGGAGACAAAGTTGTTGACGTAAAGGAAGTTGGTCCACCAGTTGGTGGAGCATTTCGGGTCCGTGCCCTGTTCGTAGGGCCACACAGGCCCGTCACCCCAGTAACGCAGCAGAGTCGACTCCGCCCCAAGAACCAGCATGTACATCGGCGTCAACCTGCGTCCATTGAATCAAATTAGAAAAACTTCTCCCTGTCTCAAACTGTCACTGTCGCAGATTACTACAGACGCAGTAATTTTTCAGCATTGGCGCGTCAGTTTTGTACCTCCAGAAGCGGTGGAAATAGAACAGAGGCCAGTTGATGTGCCGAGGACCATTTTTGTCCTTCAGTTCCCTCAACAACAAGTAGCTGACGAGGAGGCCACTGAAAGAACAAAACGACTGAAATCATTGGCTCACAGAGTCTGCATTTCACGGGCCACGCCTTTCACTGAAAAATCACAAATGTTTATACAGAAACCAAAAGTTTCCTGGGTGACGGTCAATTTTCACACCTCAGCACGAAGAAGGTGTCGACAGAAACAGTCGCGTTGAGTATTGCTTGGAACGTCCACCGTTTGAACCACCCAAAAACATCCAAAACATTCCCTGAAAGCAGAAACACGCGCTGATTTTGTTTCGCACAAACACACACACACACACACACACACACACACACACACACACACACACACACACAACACGCACACGATTTGTTCTGATACACAACTGAGCAGCTCGCACAAGGAGTTGTTTTGCTCACAGAAATTTGTCGCGCTCAACAATTTTTGTCATTTGCGTACTCACACGAATACATGGACGTGTAGACAATAGCGTGACCCAGCAGGACCCAGGACATACTGAGAAACCGGATTCCATGTACACAATCCAACGCCCCCGGCGCTCTCTGAGTACTCAGTATCTTCTGTCCGTTGCTGTACACTGAGAGGCTCAACAGCACTCTTTGCGTAACACCTGTGTACAAAGTAAACAGAAAACTACAGTTCAACATGCCTCGACTGAGGAGCTCGTGTCAAGTCGTTGAAGCAAACAAGTGTGTATTTTTGCTGTGATGACGAAACGAAATGTAAGGCTGTTTGATTTTCTCCGTGGACTGTCCGCAAGTGAGTTCCCGCCGAGCCCATGTCCATGACAACACCACACGCCAAGTGTTTTGGTCGTGTTCTGTGAGCCAAGCTATACACAACAGCGTTGCTGTGCCATGCGGTAAAACTGTACGGGGATGAATCACTTGTTCTTGAGATTTAGCGTGCTTTCAAAGACGATCATGACGAAGCCATTTGACACAGTTTTCAATGTCTTTTGCTACTTGGGGTCAGCAGGCATTGTAGTCTGTTGTGGAACAATCAGAGCAGTCACAGACATGATAAAGCCCAAGAACAAGTGATTTATCCTCGTACTACAATGGTGAGCATGTTAGACATCACATGCAAGCAACACTGACAAAATTGGTGCTTCCAAATGGCATACTTAGCCGGAGAGGCTTCGATTCCTTCTTGTCTGAAGAGAACAATTGTTTCCAATCAACAATGACCATCTCGCTGAACCGAACCCAACCACAGCAATTGCCCAAAGTGTAAACATCTGAGCACTCACTGGCATCACTGGAGGAAGGGACGGGAGTTTCGTGCTGCTGGCCTTTCAACAACGGTGTCTGTTCGCTGGCCACTTGAGACGAGTCTCCACTCCCGTCCTGCGAATCTGAAGTCATTTGAAGAGCATTTGGCTCCGTGTTCGTTTGGCTGCAACGTCAAAATGTCATGTCCTCTCGCGGATCAAGGAGAGCCAAGGGCCCTTCCCCCTCCCCACCATGACCCGCGAAGAAAAACAACAAAGACCTACACCCCTCGTTTGGCACCACAGGGACAAGTTTGGTTTGATTTTCGCACGTGAAATTATTCAGCGTTGGCGTTTGGGACTTCAACCGTGGATCCGCTGGAGAAGTCAGTGGTGCAGACGCAACGAAAGCTTTAATTTACGAGATGTCAGAATAACCTGCGAGGACGACCATGCTGGACGTGGTTCTGCGCTGCGCAGGTTGGCGCACGAGGAGGTCATACAGCGTTCCAGCGAGAAGGGCGACGCCGACAATACTCAACAACACTCTGCGAAAATGGTGAAACGCAAGACTGTCAGAATGTGCGCGACACATTTTGACAGATTCGCAAGTCGAACAAATATCAGTGAAACAAAACAACAGTGCGAATAAAACTGTCAAAACTCTCACATTATGGCAACGGCAGACTTTGTCAAAGGCAAGTTTCGTGGCGCATAGTTGAAGACTTCAGCTTCAAGAGACCCGTTCGTTACGGAGGTCACACCTGCAAACGAAAACTCGCTCGTCAGTCAGCTAAAGCTTCATGCGCAGAAATGTCCACTGTTCGAAGAAAATGCAGATGGTTCTGAATTTTAAAGGAATGATCCTCACTGTAGTTCATGACGGCTCCAATGGTTTCAGCTGAACAGCTGCTCGGGACGCACAATCCAACAGAAATTCCTGCAGCAATGTCCGCTCCGCCGGGGATCTGCCAATGTAACACAACCACATTCAACCATTTTGAAAAGACTCGAAGCAGCGGTCATTCGTGAAACTGACCGAATTTTTCACCGTTCATCTTCTTGAACAGCAGAGTTTTACTCATCCTCGGACCACACTTACTTCTGAGGAGCTTGGGGATTTGAGCACGATGAGGAAATACTGCCCGTCGAAGAGTTTCTCAGTTGTGTTGTCCGGAAGTCTCCGTGTGGCAGTTGTGTCCAAACATTCAGGGAAGGAGCCCAGCCACCTGATGTTGCCCTGTAAGATGCCACTTTCTGGTCTTCCTGTGGCGTCTAGAACTGCAAAACACATTCAGTATTTGAAACGAAAACAATTCGATTCACTCGAGACAAAAGTGTGTCTTCCCGGGTTGGTCAACCATGCCAAAGGTGTAACTAGTGACCCAACCCGACAAGTCAAATCGGTCCTGCAAAGCGTGAAGATTTTGGGGACCCGAAGTGTATAAAAAGCTGCCGTGATTAGTTCGCCAATCCACACTCTAATCTTGTTCCATAATACATTCTTTCACAACTTGACACAATTTCTTTTTGCTGCAAACGAAGTTTCCATTCGAGTTCTTGTGCTTACTTTGCAAAGCCCACGTTTCTCCTCTCGTCAGTGCAACCAAAGTTTCCGCGATATCATCGACGCATCCTTTTGTGGACGTGTTGCTTGAACTTAAAAGGGCAAAAGACGAAACATCTGCGTCCAGCAACTTCCACGGATCCAGAAGACGCTGGTAAACTGCCGACTTCAGCTCCATGTCACTCTTTGGGCCTTGGGACACATGACTTCTGAGTAGAAAATCAGTCATCGTCGTCTGGTAGTCCATATTTTTGGCTGCATTGCAGAATGTAAAGGTTCCCAATAAGGTAAACACTACTTTGAAAGCCACCTTCATTTTCACAGACTTGTGCATCTCGTTTCTGTCAAAAATTGTTTGTGCCTGTTGGTTGGTTTTGTCATGTGCTAGTCCATCTGGGTGACACTGCTTCTCCGCGGGATGCTGTGCGCAATAGTGGCGTGAAATGCAAAACCGAGATAAGTTTCCCAATCCAGTTGTTTGTACTCGACGGTCAGGGTCGTGAAAACAAACAAATCGGTTGGAATCTTTCCACTTTCTTGCAAAAACCGTGAACTCATACAGTCTATCAATTGTTACACAACTCATATAGTACAAAAACAGCTGTATTCTGTTTGAAAGAGGCCAAAATGACCAAGGGCGTATTCGATTGCACTGCAAACAACCGCAAATTTGCGGTTGGTGTGGGTTGGTGTGCAAGCAATCAAATAGATCTACATGAAAGAGACCACAAATTTCCACTGCAAACAGTGGAGGCTCACTTTTGATGGTTTAGTCAGTTTTGGGTGGGTGCAAACTCCACCCGAAATTTGCGGTGCAATCGAATACGCCCCAACACTTGTTTTTGGCAATATGAAGCGGTCGAGGTCCAAACGACCAAACGACTGCAAAGTCAATTGGGCCGGAACATCAGCTGAGCCTTCGACTGTGCGATTGTGACTGCCTCATTCTTGGGTGCTCCCTACCCACCAAAGCAGTTGACAAGACAGGCATAGCTAACTGCAGACACCAAAGGCACCTGAATTGGACATCGTTCGACAAAGCCTTTTGCAAATAAACCCGACTGCCACCGGTACGTACGAATATTCAAGATTCACAACAGCAACAGATAAGTGATTCAGGCGCGCATCAACAATTTCACAACCAAAAAGGTTTTCTCGGAAAGAAAGAAATTGAGAGGAACAAGAATCTTGTTTCTTTGTCCAGGGAGGGTGGAGCGGGGGGGGGGGGGGTTCCAACGAAAACACCCGAGAGCAGGGGTGGGGCGGCAGATTTCTGAATTTGTGTATCTGGCCCCTTTCCACCCCACCCCTGGGAGAAAACCGAGGGACGCACGATCCTTCGCACTGCTTCATGGAAAGTTGTGGGTCCGAAATTTGTGTTGAACAGTGCACAATTGCGGGGAAAACAAAGTCCCACCCCTGTATCCGCTGGTTAACTCAGTGATTTTTGACAAGTGAGCAAGATCCAAAAGTCTTGGACAAGAAACACACAAGGAATTTCCTAAAAGCGCACTTGGAATGCAAAAGATCCAGAGCATAACTATCACAGACTTGAAAACGTTGTCGACAAACAGTTCAACTGCAGGAAATTTTCGTTGAGACCACACGTACATATCTTGGTGCAAATTTTGGAGTTTGGTGTCGTATTCTGCCAGCTGATCTGTGGGACACGTCCGTGCGGTGCTGTGGGTGCCGTGATCACTGCAAAACTAAACCCTGCCCAGCGGGGAGCAAAACTACAAGGGCTGATCCCACAGTCATCGCACCATCGCAAAGCTGTGATTCGTCGTCATCTTCAATGACGCGGGAAAACGATCTTCTCCAGCGCCATCATCGGCGCTTCGAAGGCGAGAGAGACGACGAACGCGACTCCGTACGACACCGCGAGCCCGCCCAGGAACAACCAAATCTGCCGAGTACAAACATTCACGCATGAATCTTTGGGCCCTGCACCTGCATTCCTGCCCCCCTGGAGCGTGAGGAATTGGCATTCCCTTCCACAACAGATTTGTTTTGTTCACCTAGGTCCACCATGCGCAGAACCACATGAAACAGGTGAGCCTTTCCACAACCGTGTAACTTTCAAGGAAAGCACTGAAGAACTTCCAGTACTTACGTAGACGACTTCGTTGAAGAAGATGGTGGATTCGAGGACGAGGTTGTAGTAGTAGAGCACGATGGGGTGGACGAGGTACGCTGCGTACGTGAGTCGACTCAGCGGGATGATGGCGGGCCACGACATCAGGGTGTTCACAAAGCCTGAAGAAGAGCAACGAAAAGAAATCGGTGTAGAAATGCCACGAGCAACAAATGAAGAAGAGCAACGTGGAAATGCCACACTGGAAAGTGAGACGATAAGGTGAGTGAAGGAAACTTCTTTTGTTGGTTTTGCGCAACAATAATGCCACTCCCACCCACACACACACACACACACACACACACACACACACCAACTTGCATACAACCAGTCACATGCGCTGCCACTCATCCCGAGCGCGCTCACTCTGCCAGTACACTCACCCCCAAAATCACACACACGCGTGCGCGAACACTCACCCCTCGCCATGCGCATGCGCGTGCGCGAATACTCACCCCCGTAACCACGCGCGCACGCGAAGACGACCCAGGCCAGTCCGAGGCCCCAGGCGGTTCTGTTCAGAGCTGCGTACGCAGCGTTGATATCCTTGGGCGGCGGGTTCAGGACCCCGGCGCCGTAATGGACCAACCCGTAGAGCACAGCCAGGTTACACGCCGCGGCGAGGGCCCAGCCAAGGGCAACGAGTGCCTGTGCCAACGAGAATGCCACGGGCACTGAGTCGCGCTGTGAGTTCACCAATGCTGAACCTGTCCCAAGTATAACTCTGGAGTAGATGTTGCGTGACCAGGGAGGGTGGCGGTGGTTGTGCAATATCTACTCTGAGGTGACCAACTTGGAGTAGATGTTGTTTGGAATGGATGCTGTGTGCCCCCCCCCACGTACACACACGCTGGTCAGACAGCATCTGCTCTGACTTGGAGTAGATGCTGTCTGACCCCAAGGAGGCGGGGTGGGAACAACAACAACAACAATGACAGATCAACGGTCACTGCAACAGTCGCGCCAAGCGAAACCAAGAAAAAAGAAAAAAAAAAACAGTGACTCAATGCACGATGAAACTTTGGCGTCAACCTCAGCGGTTGGGAGTTTCGAACATGAACAACTTTCAGCGAAAAATAAACAATTCTTCACCTTGTGAATCCGGATCGGATTTCGTTCTGTGATGTGGAGCACGTAACCCAGAATGATTCCGACAGCGTAGGGGCCGATTCGACACCAGGGCTTGACGTAAACGTCAGTGAAGACGGCAGTCCTGGAAACAAATCAAAGCGCTGTGACTGCAACCGCCTTTTTGACTCTACCGGATCCAAACAACGTGTTTGGCGCAGGTTATTCAAGTGCAACAACAATTTTTTTCCTGGGTCACGAGATACACCCTCTTGATCCAGAATTCATTCATGGAAAATGTCTGTTGTTATGGAGAAAAGAATGGTTCTCACGGATCACTTGTGCTCGCCATGATCACGCCAGAACTGACAAAGTTGATGAGGATGAACGCCAAGCTGACGAACAACCCAGCAAACCATTTGCTGAAAGAACAGAAGTCCGAGGCTTCACAGACGGCTCATAACAAAAGCACAACAGGGAGTTTTCGAACAAAATCCGGATTTTTACTCACTAGTAGAACGCGACAATCGCCAGTGGAGAGACGATGAAGAACTGCATGTCATTAGCCAGGTACCAGGCCCAGCCCATGCACTGAAATGAAATGATCAGTTGCGTGCAGAGAGACAGCTCACAACTGTTCAGCGTGACACCAAAACAACTCAAGATGCAGACACAATTATTCACCCCTTTCTTCAGTAAGAACAAGTTGTTGACGTAAAATAGATTGGTGATCCAAGATTTGGTTTGGCAGAACGGCTCAATCCCATCGTACGGCCACACAGGTCCGTTTCCCCAGTATTGGAACAGCGCTGTGTGGGTGCCCAGGACCAACATGTAGATCGGGGTCAACCTGCAAAACCAAGGTCAATGGGGAGTTCATGCACGACGTTTTGACAATGGTCAACGTCATAGTTGAACAGTGTTTTGTGATTGGCCAGTGCCATGTAAACGGTACTCGTTTCGACGTTGGCGTTGACGCGACGTGCGCCCGAACGTCGTGCACAAAGTTAACTGACGTATTGTCACGTGCGAAAAAATCATCCCGATTCGTTCGTACCTCCAGAAACGATGAAAGTAGAACAGCGCCCAGTTGACGTGAAACGCGCCGTCTTTGGCTCGCAGTTGTTTTAGCAGCAAGAAAGAAACCAAGGTTCCACTGAAAATGAGAAAAGGGCCAAAACATTGCCTTGAAACAAAGGACACATGGAGGTTGGAAATCAAGCTGAGTGAACCTTCCACACAAAAACGTGACTGAATTTTTCACGCTGATGCTTGTGCAAGTCGGCGCGTGCAACAGGATCAAATTTAGAATTGCATACCTCAACAAAAAGAAAGAATCAACAGATACTGTCGCGTTTCCGATCGCTTGAAACGTCCAGCGGTTCAACCATTTGGATATCGGCAACGTATTTTCTGCAACAAAAAGCTCGTCATTGCAGTGCCGCCCACAACAGCTGAAGAACAGTTCTTTGCGAGAACAGTCACTGTGTTGATTGTTTATCATTCGTTCAACAATGTCCGTGAAAGCAGCCGGACCATTGGTCGGCTCTGCGTCGTCATCAAGACTGTTTTGTCATCTCCGCCATTGTCTTTTTTTTCAGCAAGATAAAATTCTTTCGTCCGCCATGGAGCAAACTGACAAGCTGTTCACAACTTCAAGGTTCACATCGGACTTTCCAGAATCACCTTTCAACTGTTGATACTCACTCAGAAGCGGAACCGGTGAGATGAGGAAGACGAGGGTGTGACCCAGGATCACCCACGTCATGCTCAAGAATCTGATGCCGTGCACACAGTCCAAAGCCCCCGGAGCTCTGTTCGTGTCGAGAATCTTTTTGGCGTTGCTGTACACGGACAGGGCGAGCAGAATTCTCAGAGGGACACCTGGAATACACAACAAAGACTCCATAGAACCTGCTTGGAAGGCCATTTATGATCGCATCCAGGACAACATCTTTGGTGCATTGCTGCTTGGCGAGAGTGATTCGAGACTAAAAACGAACAAACCCGGTGGGAAACATGGATACATCAAATTGTTCTTCCAAACAATGAAACCGGATTTTTGCTGGTGTGCCAACAATGTGTGTGTCCACACAAAAGATGATTCTGATCATCTCATAAGAACCATCAAAGCAGGAGTCCGACGTCAGTTTCAATATGACGAGGCTCATCTTCGCACAAAGCACGTACTTTGCTGTTGCGTCTGGTTCAAGACTTGACTCTGCTCCTGCCGTTCCTTCAGCAGCGGCGTGTAGTCCTCGACGTTCAGCGGCTGGTCCTCCCCACCGATCGCTGGTCCGTTCGCTTCTCCAGCCACAACTGACAACGAGCAACACGGGCGCCAGTCACGTCAACTGCGAACATTGTACACCCACACAATTTCCAGGGTTCATGTTGGATGTCGTTTCACAGCGCGGAGAGAGCTCACCAACAGCGGAGATGACACTTTCCTTGGCCCTCTGAATGACTCGTTGATGAACGAGGATATCGTACAAGGTTCCGCAGAGAATAGCGAATCCGATGACGCTCAACAGTGCACTGGAAATGGGTTGTGAAAATCAAATTTGCGGAACAGAAGAACCCTTTGGAAAATACTTCAATTGAATCTTGTGTCTGACCAAAAGCCCGGGTGTTGCCCTTCACTCACATGACTCCACCCGCTGCCGGGGTGAGAGGCACGGTTCGCTGCGCATAATTGCTCACGTATGCTACTTCCTCAGTCGTCACAGTTGCGAGGGCTGAAAATAAAAGTGTTTTCTGTTGGGCTGTCAGAGCAAAAACTTGAGATTCAGACTGTCTGCCAGCAAAGTTGCCAAACTTTCCCTTTCCAAATGATAACGGCAGACAAGAAGTTCACACAAAGAATCGATCCAATTGGTAGGCACTCACCAGCATTTAGAATGTAGTTGGTATCATTCTTTGAGCAGGTGCTGGGAATGCAAAGTCCAAGAGTTATCTTGAACGCCGTCGGTGATTTCTGAAAGACAGTGCGAATTTGTTCAACCGGTCACTTCAATAGACGAAATATGAAAGGAAAGACGCACATCTTCGAACGAACTCACGATCGTTTTTTTGTTTGCGAAGACAGCAACACAGAACTGCCCATCGAACAACTTGGTGCCATTCGCTGTCGCTTCCACTGCCATGCACTCGGAGAACGATCCCAACCACACGGTGTTGCCGATGAACATTCCACTGTCGGGTTTCCCTGTTGCGTCAAACACTGCGAAAGAAAGCAGCAAAGAGGTTCAGTTTATGGCAACAAAAACTTGACTTGTGTGCAGCTTTGGGAAGCATTTCCACCGCACGCGCATGTTGTCTGCGCACACAATTCGTGCGAGGCTTTGCAACCTGAACTTTGACACCAAAACACACCCTGTTCAAAGTTCAAATCTTGTGCTCAAGACGAACGCCGCAAATGAAGACACCACTCACTCATGTAAGCCCACTGCTGACCGGTTGTCAAAGCGAGGTATGTGTCTTCCAAGCTGTCCAAGCATGCCTTGTCCACAGCGGCGTCTGCATTGGGCGACCGCAAGACAGCCTGGGCTCCTTGGTGCAGGAGCTTCCACGCGTGTGTGGAGTTTTCCAGGTGAGGGTTCGAGTCCAAAAGCACACTCTGGTGATCTGAGATCCTCTCTCTGAGCTTCTCCAGGTTGTCTTGCATTTCAAACAGTTGAAACATCATATTTTGGTAGCTTATTTCAGTCTCTGCCAATGCAATGATCAGACAAAAGTACAGCGCCACTGTGACACGTAGATCTACGATAGCCATTTTGTTCAGCGGTGAGCAGTTGTGACAAAACATGCAAAAGTGTCGAGCTGACAACCCCTGAATTTGTGAATTTGTTTTGGGTGTTGACTCACTGTGCACACATGATCGTGATGTATCATCATGTGACTATTTCTGCAAATTTCCAGAGAGCACCACTGTCGCGTGAGAATTTCCCGCCAAAAATACAAATTGTGGAAACACGTTCCGATGACGTAAAAATCTCTCAGGCGACCAGCGTCATAAGTTTGACGCGGCGCGCGACGTCAGATAAAACCATGGTAGCGTCCTTGACAACCGCGGACACAGAAAACAGATGAACAGCGAATATAATTTATAAATGGATTCACTTCACGTGCGCCAGGAATCAACTGACGACTTGCTGGTTGATGCGAGCGAAGTCAACCATTACCTGGTGAGACTCTCCTTGTCCAGAGAGTTTCATGTTCTGTCACAGATCGCCGCAGTTTCTGTTTTCCAAGCAAACGAAGTTTGATTCTTGGGGTCGGTAGATCTAGGGTCCAGATCTGAAACAGCAAGGTTGCGAATTTTTGTCATGTTTTGCAGGGACACAATTTCAAACCTCTGGCAGGATTTCGGGAGGCATATCCAAACGGGAGCCCTCTGACTCCCTGAAAAATAGATTTACAATTCACCAATCGACAGATCTAAATCAACAGCCAAGGGTGACGAGGCCCAGCCCCCGCACCCCCACCCCCGGGCCCATTGGAATATGAAAATGATGCATTTGTCCTTCGTCTGTGTTTCAGTTAAACCTGATGTGTGCCCTCGTCCAGCAATCTTCAGAAAGTGAAGCGCAGGGAAAAGCAGTCATCTCTATGCCAGATCTGAACCTCAGAGAGAAATTACAGAGCAAAGAGGCAAGTGTGCACTGTTCCCGAAGTGCACCCGATGTCAAACTGGAGGAGGTGCAGTCTGCCGACGGGAAACATGTCGTTCAAGTCAAGAGAAGGGGTGGGCATCACCAGCTGCAAATCATCAGCGAACCCGGGGTTGGTTCCGAGTCTTCTGTGTCGATTGCGTCCAGTGAGGCGTTGATCCACTTGAGTGGGGACGACGAGGAGGGGTTTGAGGAGACCACAGCTGATGAGGTTGAGAAGAAGCCAGCCGAAGTTCCAGTCAATAGCGTCGTCACGGACGAGGCTGTGAAGGGCGCTTCGAGCCCCAGAGCTCCAAACTCAACACCTGCAGTTGAGGCAGGCAGGAATTCAGTCTACAGCACGAAGCGTGCGGCCATCAACACTGCCATCTTGAACACGCTCGAAGACGTTATCAAGCAAATCAAGGAAAGTAAATCTCAGGAGACCCTTGGTGACTTTTCTGCGGCAGAGCACAATGATCTGGTTGAAAGTCTGTGGCAGAAAACAACGACCATTGTTGATCTACAGAGAAAGTTGTTGGACATCAAGGACGACGTGGAACTGAAGGACAGAATGATCGAAAGCCTGTCAACTAATCTTTCTGTAAGTTGACATGTTTTTGCTTTCTTTTGTAAACGTTCATTGCGCACGAGTGTTTGTGGAGTCCACGCATTGATCGCCGTCCTTGCATCCGTGGTTCCCAGTTGTCGCACACCACCAGTGCAGGTTTTCTTTTGCGATTTTGACTCTGTTTTTTCCTCAACAAACAAAAATGGGAATTATTCCGATTTGTCATCTTTGCCTTGTGCGAATGAAGATCGTGAAGCCCCCCCCCTCCCTCCCCCCCCACCACGAGATGAACCGAGGAGTTGCTGAAACGAAAAGTGCGAAACGAGAGAAATGAAAATTGAATATATTTTTCAGATGGCAGAACAGGCTTTGCGTCGGGTGCGGGACGAGCAGCTGCAGATGAGGGACAACCTGAAGGTCTGGTACCAAGGCCTCGACGAGGCTCTGCACAACAAGGACCAATACATGAAGAACCTGGAGTCCGAGGTGAAAACCCTGAGGGAGAGGCTGAAAGTGGCTGAAACCTCCGCGAACGAGTGGCGAGTGAAGTACCTCAACGTTGAAGCGAATCATCTGTATCTGAAGACGAACCTCGCTGCAGAGAGAGGCTCTTGCGTCATGTCGCCGATCCACGACCTGATCCACGGTCCGGCTCCGAACCTAAAGGAACCAGGCTTGAAAGACAGAGAAGCCGCTGAAGAAAAAAGGAGCCCGTACAACAGGGACGCCTTCAAACGCATCTTCGGAAAGAAAGTTCCTGCAAAGGCAGACAAGCGATGCTGTTCGAAGAAAACCGCAAAAACCAGCGCGTCTGAGCCGTTTTCAAGATGGAGGAACCCCGCCCCCCAGAGGCAGCTGAGAGACGCGGTGCGCAAGGCTTACAGTGAGGACGTCAAGACGTACTCTTCATTCAGGAAATAGCGATCTCAAGTTTGACAAGCATTCAAGTGCGTTCTGAAAACTTTCGACAAAAGTATCCCTCATCAGAAAAAAAAAATTCCTGGGTTGCCGTTGTGGGTGCACCAAGCACTCTCACCCTGCAGAGGAACTTCATAATGACAGAAACCTACTGTGCCAAATCCAGTGTAAAATGCAGTATGTAAATCTGCGAATTACGGGTATTTCGTCTGCAATAAACTCTTTTCACAGTTTTGAAGCATTGGGTGTGAAATGAACCGTGAATTGAAAAAGAGTCGTGAATTTTATGCGGCAATCATTTCGTAGCATATCTCGCTCGCCATCATGACCTGAATGCGTGGTTCTGCGGGCAGACAGCCTGACCTTCCGCGGTGATTTCTGGTGTGCACTAGTGGAGTGTGTGTGTGTGTGTGTGTGTGTGTGTGTGTGTGTGTACACGTGTGAGTGAGTGCATATCAGCGAGGGGGGAGAGAGTGTGTGTGTCCACCTGTGCGTGCGTGCGTGTATTTGTGTCCTCCGGTCAGCACAGATATGCTCTTGCGCAAAGACAAGCGAACCTCGATGAGAAGAAAGGAACGAACCAAAGGTATCCAGGTCCCTGGAGGAACTTCGTGCAATTACATGGACCAAAACTCCCTTTGCTTCTGGAATTGATGAGCGTCCCTGTGTGGAGGCAAGCCACATGACTCAAGGCTATTTATTGCGCGTGTGGACATTGCCATGCTCGAATTCACAAGTCCTTCTTTGAACTGTCATGTTCCAGGTCCATTTGGACATTATCTTGTCATTAGCCAGGAAGAACGCACGGCCTGCACGGAAGGCCCACATCGTGCTCGTAACAGGGGATTTGACAGGAAATTAGCTTCCGTGAGCACTAGATTCAAAGTCTGTTGTGACACCGTCGAGCAGTGCATCCGTGTTTCACCTGGATTCTGGAGTGTACCATATTTCTCCGTGTACGAGCGCAAGTCGCGTGTATGTAGCATCCGCGTAAAGACGCACCCCAACACCTTTATTTTGTGAGGCTGAGGTCCTATTGAAAACGTGAACTCAACACACGCAAAAGATTGACCCCATTCTTTTGGTGCTCAGTCTTGGGACAAAACGTGAGTCCCACACGGGTGAATGTGGTGTCAAAACAATTTACACAACTTCCGGCAACTGTTTCATGCCCTTCGAAAGATCAAAAGTTGATTGAACACTATGTTGGATGATTTCATTTCTCGTCTGTGTGCATCCTTGAACTTTTGTCAGTTTTGGCTCAAAACTGTCTGGAAACAGAAGCACAATTTTTCACAAGTTCGCAAAGCGAGGCTCACATGAACAACTTTCGTGAAATGTCAGTTCTCGAAAAACACGAGTGCATTCACGCTGTGCGTGTGTTTCAGACCCAGACGCGCTCATTCTTCTCCACACGGGAGGGAACGCGAGCAGCTTCACAGTTGCGAGCAGCCATCATCTCTCGAGCTTGGTGATGAACTCGGACCGTGCTGTGAGCAGGATATTGGAATCTGCGCTCGACTCAGGCTATCGTCGGTGCGGACAGATTACAAGTTCCCGATCCTGCAACTCGAGATCAGAGGAGCAGGTTCAGTTGGAGGACTGACATTGCAATGGACGTGTATCCAAACACTCGTAAACATGAAGAAGCGAAGGCGTTTGCAGATGTCTGTGCCACGCAAAATCCCGATTTCTCGTTGCCAATTGAAGAGTTCAAAACCTGGTATGAAGACATCAAAAACAATCGTGCGAGAGAAGTGGGTAACAGATTGACTGCAGCTGGAAATACACTTCTGGGTCGACTCTTGAATGGTCATTTCCAGTACAAACATGACTTTGGTTTGATTCAAGAAAGACTGAATCCACTGCAACCGAGGTTCCTTGTGACAACACCGTGCTGCCTGGCTGCAGTGTTTGGAGCAAAGGAGTGCGTCACTCTTTTGTTGCAGTACGGAGCGCAGGTGACAAATGCTGGGGTGAACGGTATGTGGAAGCTTTCTGTTTGTCGCATTGTCGCATCTTTGTGCGTCATGCTCCTGCCACAGATTTGAATCTATTCAAATGAAAAATTCATTCTGTTGCGTGCTGGAGACGTGTGCGTGAAAAGGGTCCTTGCAGCAGTTTGACTTTCAATGCACCACTCTTGTTCTGAATCTGCTTATACTTGGTCCTCGTGCGTCTTCGTGGTCGATGAACAATCACGTGAACATTTTCACAGGTCTCCCAGTACGGTCACATTGAAGAAGCGGGACCAACGCGACACCATCAAGGCTTTGTCGGAAATTATAAATTGACAGGACTGAACTGCAAGAACGAACAATCATTTCAAACTTTGTGGTTGTGTGAATTTTTGTTTTGCAGTGTGAACAGATTTCAGAATTGATCATCACTTCACGGTCCTCATTTCCCCCTCAAATCGTTTGAAAGTCATCAAAAATTGCTGGCACCAATGCACGGGGTGTGTGTTTGCGTGTGTGTGAGAAAACAAGAGAGACAGTCAATCAGACAGACAGACAGACAGACAGACAGACAGACAGGCAGCACAGCACAGCACAGCACAGGACAGGACAGGACAGGACAGGACAGGACAGGACAGGACAGCGAGTCAAACCAACGTTCTGATGACGGAACCAATCCTTCTTGCACGAGTTTGATCTCTCCCGCAGGTAACAACGTGTTCCACGTGCTGGTGGTGAACTCCCTGGTGCAGCCCCACAGAGAGAGGCAGATGGCGGACAGCTTCCGCCACCTGGTGTCGATCCTCCCGGAACCGGAAGTGAAGACCCTGCTCCTGACGGAGAACGACCAGGGCCTGAGGCCCCTGGAACTCGCGGCGCACGTGGGAACTTTCCTCATGTTCGAGATAATCATGGAAACCAAAGGTAAAAATGGTGGCGGAACTGAAGGGGGCCCACTGCATGACGTCAGAAAAAGGTCCCTTCCAGAATTTTCAACCACTGGCACAATTTCTTCAGGTGTTAATTTTTCAAACTTGAAGCTTGGTTGTCGATCTCAAAAGGAGCCTCGCGTTCCGTGCGATTCGGATCCTGGATCCGTCTCTGGCAAGGCCAACAGAAGGCGCGGACTGTGAAATGCCACGAAGAAGCCCCACAGAAAAGCACAGCGTGCGAAAATAACTCCTTTGACACTCGTAAATCTTTCAATCACCTGATACGAGCATTAGGGGAGTTCAGCAAATTGTTGGATGTCAATACATCACGTAGCTCTGGTTATTGTCCCAAAATTGAATTCTGCGGGAACGATGAAGTGGAAAATCATATCCCTGCGAAGGATGTGGCCAGCAGCTTGATGCCGGGTTGTTTCTGCCTTGTTTAGCTGAATAAAAATGGGCTTTTTCTGTGTCTGAGCAGGTGTCTATCTGGTGGCGAGGGAGGTCCAAGGGAACGCCGAGACCAAGTGGTTCGACATCACTGATTATGAAGGCTCCCAAGAGGGGAACAGGAGAGACAAATCTCCGATGCTCTCGTTCCTCCTCCTCGACTCCAGACTCATCACCAGACCAGCAACCAAATACTTCTTCACCATAGATCTCTTCGAAAACTGGCTGAGGGCAAAACGAAGGACTTGCCACTGCTTCATCACGTTGTGGTTCCTGCTTCGTGTTTTCAACGTCATGACCTTCGTGACCTTTGATCTCGGGATTTTCACAATTGGTGACGTCGTTGAGAAGGAAGTTTGGGACTCGACCCTGAACAGGACGACTCTCGTTCACTTGAGCGCCGGTGACGCCAATCACTGTCGTGGCAACTTCGTCCCTTCCGCTGTTTTCCGAAGACTCATCGTCTGGCTCATTTTTCTACAAAGTTCCTGTCAACTCATCTTCGATCTCGTGGAGTTTGCCTTCGCGTTTTACCAGTACAGGAGAAGCTGGCACCGGTGGACTGAGCTGGGGAAGAAAAGACTCGCTGTTCAAATTCTCTTCTACCGAATCATGCAGTTTCTGGCTGAATTCGCAATGTGCATTGGGACACTGACGTCTCTCTTCCCAATCATAGACTCGACGCTGGTTCAGGATTTGATTTACATCCAGGTGTCCTTCGGGATCACGTGGTCACTCATGTACTTCCTGCAGCTCGCCCCCTGGATCGGCCGGATGGTTGTCACTGTGCAGAGGATGATAAACGATCTCTTCAAGTACTCCTTCCTCCACGGCCTCTTCCTCGTCACCTTCGCGCACAGTTTCCTCAGACTCGTCGCGCATGACAACAACAGAACCGGCAAATGCTCCGAAGAGTTTTCCACAGTTCTCCACTCCTGGTACAGGTCAGTGGCAGTGAAGACTGGGAATACTTTTCAATCGTATTTGACGTGACTACACCTCAAGGTTGATGCTGCATCGGGTGTTTTTCGCGGAAGGTTCTCTCTGGGATCCTGGGATGGGTGGAACCCAGGAAGGGCCAGGAAAAGGGCGACCTCAATTTCACTTCTGCTGTGATGAGAAAGTACATTTCCACCTTGGCTGCGCAAAATTTAGGGGAAGTGGAAGATTCTTCCAAAACCAGGACCTGGGTCCACAGGATTCCTTGGACCCTGTGCCATGTACCCTGGTGCTGTGTGGTTCCTTGGAGCCTGCAGGGCCTGGGTCCATGACTTCCTTCAATCATTTTCCAAAAACTGTGTCCTGGGTCTAGGTTTACTCAATACTTCTCAAGGAAGTGGTGCCTGAAACATCGTTCCTTGGAGCCGGAGGCCTGGGTCCTTGGGCTCTTTGCAGGGCCTGGGAGCATTTACCAGAAACTGTGGCCTGAGACCACGGGGCTCCTTCGAACTGTCCAGAACACGCCGAGTTTGCCCAACGAATTCCTGATGTCTGAAAGCTGGCTTGGTGCTTATTTGGTAGCTTGAACTAAATTGCCCCAAGTTTGGACTGATATTTTGTGAGTTTCGACGTCCTCAAATTGTTGTTTTGGTAATTGTGCTGTGAACAACAAAATTGACAGATCATATGTACCGGTACAAGTACCTTTCCAGAACTTTTGGCATGGTGTGACCATATCGCAATTGTCTTTTGCCTTGCAGTACGTTTCTGATCATGTTGAACATGATCAACCTCCGGGAGATCGACATCACGGAGACGTCGTCTCTCTACCTCATCCACGTCATCTACGTGTTCATCGTCTCGGTGCTCCTCCTCAACTTCCTCATCGCCATCTTCTCTGACTCCGTCAACATCGTTAACGAGAACCATGACGTCATCCACGACGTACAGCGTCTCTCGATCGTCCACACGGTGGAGCAGCGCGCCCTCTGGCTGTTCCGCCGACTCTACTTCCGGTTCCACCGGAAACACTTCCTGCACAAGGACGGCAGGGTCTACCTCGGTGTTCGCCACTGGCTGGACTGATAGCTTTGGTCTTTGGGTACCCTGCGCCTGTGTTTGAATAAAGGATTCTGGAACTCTGCGTTCACAACACCTGCCGTATGTGCTCGCATCGTGGCACGGTTCTCCCCTCACAAAAATGGTTCCTGTTCAACCACACAACTCCTGTCTCAACCAAAGGTCTCGAGAAATCACTGTGTGATTTCTTCCGTTCTTGCCTCGCACGCTCCATAGTGTTCACGTGTCGAGCAACGTGAACACGCCCCACTGTGCCTCACACACATGTTTCACATGTTTCTTGGTCGCACACCATTAACTCATTACACGCACTCACCAAATGGGATTTTTGTGACAATAATTGAAGCTGAATGGAACCTTATCGTTCGGATGCGTCACAACAAGCTTTTGTGTGAAATAAAACATAATGGGTTCAGCACTCAGGTGGAGGTCTCACGGGATGGTGCGTCACCCACAGGCTCCGCCTGGTGGGTTCAGTTCAGCAGCTTCCTCCTCATCGCATGCTTCTGAAGCAAGTTCACTGAAAGACAGCTGACTTTGGACGATTTTCCTTTGTGCGATTGTTGAAAGAGTCTCGTTCTTACAGTGAGAGAGAAGGAGAGAGCTGGTAGACCAGATCTCCAAAGTTTGCAATCGCAAGCACAATTCCTTTTCACTTGTTGCTGTTTTCAGAAAATAGGGAGGTTCAGTTGCAAGACGCCGTGTCAAAATGTGTGACGTGTGACGTGGCATTTCACCCTGGAAAATCTGTTTCATTTTTCCTTCTCTTTGTTGCAGTAGTTTGTTGCAGAATTTGAAATAATGTTTGGTTGAAAAAGGTACGAGGCATGTTTTTTATCTTCCCGTTGTTTCACTGATTTCACCACAGAATTTGCCAAGGAAATTTGCCAAACTTTCAATGCAACAAGGAAACATGCCAACAATGTGAACAGGAGCCAAAATAGCATGCCAGCAACTTGTGAACACATCAAAAAATGCCTCTGAAAATGGGCTACTTCTTGTGACATGGTGACGGAGCAGCAGAGTCATTTGTGTACCTTCAATTGCTCCTGTTTAGCCACACTTGCATGCTGTGTGCATTTCAGAGTTCTTTTTCACATTTCTGTTGCATGTTGGCATGTTGAATCCATTGCTGTTGGCATCATTGGCATGTTCTTTGCTGGGACAAAAAGTACACTCAAAATCCTTGGCTTCTTTCCTGAGAAATCAGCAAAACAACGGGAAGATAAAAAACATGCCTCGTATGTTTCAGGAAAGAGAAGCCAGGGTTCTCACACTGCACAAAAATGGTTCCTGTGAAATCACACAATGACTTTTCAAGACCTTTGGTTGAGAAAGGAGTTGTGTGATTGAACAGGAACCTTTTTGTGGGGCGAGAACCCATTTCTACCACAATGCGAGCTTGTACAACATGTTTAGAGATTGCAGAGTTGTAGAAGCCATTTGAGAAAAAGGCTTTTGTGTCTGACACATTGAACATTATTTTGAAAAGTTCAAAAAGAGTGAAACTGAGTTCCAGCCTGTGATGTCACGTCGCACGTCACACGGACACTGTGCCACGTGTTGCAACCAAAGCTCCCCAATGAAGTTGAGGCCCTCTGACCCCCACACACGAACATTTTCTTCTGTTTTGGATATCCGAGAGTCAGATACTAGCCAAGACAAGGTTAGCCTCCTGGAGATAGAGAGCAAGAGAGAGAGAGAGAGAGAGAGAGAGGGAGAGAGAGCAGTTGGTGGCTTGTGAGTTTCTTTCACGATCGTGGGGTCCCGGAATGCAAGAAAGGATCTGGTTGTTCTTTCCCATGGTCCATGCTACATCAGTTCAGAGGAACCAAACCTTGGACTCACAAAGACACTTTCTTCCGCACAAACTTGGCGTTCAAGCTCTCTGCTGGCGCCCTTCAGATGCAGAATTTTCTAATTCCCACCGGACTTGGCTCAGAGCCTGACAGGCCGCCGGGCTGCATCTGTTTTTGCTCAAATTCAATTTCGATGGAAACACTTTCTGGCAAAGACGAACTTCACACCAAAGAGCAGAGTGTCCATCAGTGACAAGCGACCGTTTGAAGATTAATTAGTCCTTCCAGCACCACACAAAAACAAGGATTCCACACGTTCAGAGGAACGATTCTTCTGGAGGAGACTGATGTTTCAGCTGTCACAAGAACAGTTGACCTGCTTTGGGGGGGGGGGGGGGGCTCATCCATGCACAGGTGTATTCATCCCCTGACCTCGGTTGTGTGTGTGTGTGTGTGTGTGTGTGTGTGTATATACACGTGTGTGTGTTCGTGTGTGTGTGTGTACGAGTACATGTGTGTACACGCGCGCGTGTGTGTGCTCCCTGTTTTCCTCTCTCTCCTCTCCTCTCCTCTCCCTTGACCAGAATTTTTGATTTGCTTGTGTCACCTGTCAAAACGAAAAGCGTTTTCCTCTCCAAAGGCTTCTCGGTGCTGTTCACCTGTTTTCCTGTTCTGTTAATATTTTACATCATTACCGTGTGCGCCTATACTCGCTGCATAATTTACACAAGCAAATGGTACCGAACTTTGCGGTAAGAGTGTCAAGGCCTGTGTCTCTTCTGGTCTTTTTCGAGGGTCACGAGTGACACGTTCCCTTTTATGAAGATAACTTTTCGAGACCTCACTTGCCCTCCATCAAAAACAATTGCAGAAACTCCAGAAGCGAACAAGGCTTCTGCATTTCTTTGATTTCGCACGAAGGGCGTTTTGATCTTGTGGCAAAATAAGCTTGTTCATTCCACTGGACCCAAGGCGTTTCTCAATGAGTTTTCTCGTTTTTCACCACCTTTGCTCTTGGCTCTCACTTGAGGAAGAAATCAAAATGCGAAATATCGGCATAGCAAGAAAATCTTTGACGTGTTCTTCACTCCCGAACGTGGAAGGTGTTGCATTGAGTGTCCCTGTTCCGCGGGCATCCACCATGGAAAGAAGTCAGAATCATGCAGCTGAAAAGGTGTTTGCCCCTCCCCACCCGAAAGCGACAGATTACCTCCAGCCAGAAGAAAAGTCTCCCAGGCAAGGTGCGTCGTCTTTGAACTTGTTTGGGTGATCCTTGCGGCGTGAAGCCAACGTTCTTTCGTTTTGAACCTCTGTCTCCTGACATGCACGAATGCACCCATTGGTCTGTCGATCAAAACAGGGATTTCAACAGCGTCTTTGTCAAAGAAAAGACGTGCACCACCACAGAGTCTGTTGAGGGAGCAAACAAATGGGAAACCAAAACCGACACTCGGGCGCTCCCATGTCCGTTGAGATCTGATCTGTGTGAAAAGCTGCTCATTCTGCGTGCGTGTGGAGTCTGTAGGTTTCCGTCGTGCGCGCGTGAACAGCTCCGGTGACTGCTCCAGAACTGAGACGCACACACTTTCAAAGCCCCAATGGAACAATTTGTCCGCACAAGTTTCTGCTGGACTCGAAGAAACAAGCATCAACCCGATGTTACAATGTACGGTTGGAAGTGTTCGTTGAGTTGGTGCCTCGTCTGCATTGCCACCTGTCTGGCACAACGTGCTGAGCCTCAAAACAAGACAACCATTTATTTTGGAGCATTCTACCCTCTGTCCGGACTCTATTCCACTTGGGGACAGGGGTGTCTACCGGCCGCGGAGCTCGCTGTGAAACACTTGAACGAGCGAGAGGACATCCTGACGAACTACACGATCCAACTCTCCAACTTTGACACACAGGTAGGCGAAATGTTTTCTGTCCAGTAGAAAGAGCAGTTTGTTCCCAGGAATTCGATGCCTCTTTGATGGATCCTTGTACATGTATTGTGATGCAGTTTCGCACCTGATACAAACCAGTGCGATTCGTAGTTTTGACGCAATCCTGAGGTTGGGCGTGCTCAGTATTCGAAACGTGCGTTTTCTGATTCACAGCACACAATGTGCCAAACAAAAGAGCTTGAGTACGTGCGTCGCGTCTATTTCGAGACGCGCATCTGATGCGGCTAATAACAGGAGACTGGGACTCAAGCTCCTACGCCCGTTTTTTACATTACGGTTTCATGATGCTTTTGTTCAGACAGCCAGGCCATTGTAATCCTCGTCAGTTCGCGTTTCCACGTTTGTGAAGTTCGCCCATGTGGAGATTCCTGTTGTCTTCGGTTCATATTTTCTCTGGGATGCAGGACCGGGTCAGACCCATTTGGGGAGCGCAGCTACAACTTGAAACTTTTGAACACAAAAAAGTTGAAAAAAGGTGCACAAGTGAAGCAAAACGGGTGGAGTTATATTTCCAGAGGTGAGAAGGGACCACCCCTGGGTCACCCATGCCAACAGAAATGAAACTCAATTATTTTTTTCCAGAACACAAATGTCATTCTGACATGACAATGCTGGAAACACTCTGAGGCCCTTTTGGCCGCAGCTTATCCCGCAATGAAGTGATTGATTTTGGGAGCTGGAGCTGTAGAAAATAAATTTGTACAGTCCCAACACATCCAAGCTGGGCAACCACGAACCTTCTTTGTGAAACAAAATTAGCAGGTGATGTCGTCCGCTGGACAGATCCCAAAGTTCTGTCACATCCCTGCACAGCAGACAATTTCCTCACTCTCCACACACGTTTTCTCCCTGCAGAGTTTTCCGGGGTCCGGAACCCGCGAGCTGTTCAAGATGCTACAGACGTCTCCGCCACGCATCATGCTGCTCGGACCCTACCCGTCGCACATCGCGCAGGCCGTGGCGCAGACGGCGCGCTGGTGGAACCTAGTCCAGGTCTGTCTGTCTGTCTGTCTGTCTGTCTGTCTGTCTGTCTGTCTGTCTGTCACACACACTGTCTGTCTGTCTATCTGTCTCTCTTTCTCTCTCTCACACACACCACTGTCTGTCTGTGATTTCTCCCCCCCCCTCTCTCTCTCTCTCTCTCTCTCTCTCTTCCTCACACACACTGTCTGTCTGTCTGTCTGTCTGTCTGTCACACACACTGTCTGTCTGTCTGTCTGTCTGTCTGTCTATCTGTCTCTCTTTCTCTCACACACACACACACCACTGTCTGTCTGTCTGCCTGTGATCTCTCTCTCTCCCTCTCTCTCTCTTCCTCATACACACTGTCTGTCTGTCTGTCTGTCTGTCTGTCTGTCTGTCTGTCTGACTGTCTGTCTGTCTGTCTGTCTGTCTGTCTGTCTGTCTCTCTCCCTCTCTCTTCCAATTCCCTGACTGCCTTTCTCCCTCTTTCTCCCTCTTTCTCCCTCCTCTCTTTCTCTCTCTGTGTCTCTCTCCCTCTCTCTCGCTCATTGCATGCTTTGACAACACAAGATAATCACGGTTCACTTGTGCGCGTGTATCGAGCCGCATGTTTCTATGGTGTAACCTGGATACCTGTTGATGGCAGCTGACATTTGGCTACAAACCTTCATCTTCTGATCACACGTCGCTTGTCAAGAAAAAGCAATCCATTTCCTTTGTTGCTCAGCTCTACGATGATACGATGAGATGGCAAAAGCCACACCCGCACTGCATCAAGAAGTCACTCAGATCTCACAACCGCCCAATCTCAAGGCATTCAGTCAAGCTCCTCATGGATAGTGCTGTTGTCAACTTTTATTTTCAAATGAAAATGAAAGTATTTTCAAATGAAAATTATTACTTTTGAGAGATTACTTTCTCAGGCCCACCCTCCGGTCTCAAACACACCCAAAAGGATGCAGAACTTTGGGGACGTTACAACTGCATGCAGACAACAAGAGATGTGTCTTTGAAACAAAAAATATCTTTGGGAGAAAGACTTGTTTTGCCTTTTCAGGATAGAACACGGATCGAAGTGCCTGTTTTGCTTTTGGTTAAAACAAACAACTTTGCGAGCGGTTTTGTGGCTTGAAACATTTCAGGGTTCCTCTCAAAGGGCGCACTTTTTTCAGATTGTGGCAAGGCACAACTTTCGCCAAGCCCCAGTCTGTCAAACCCCAATCCTCAAAAGTATGACAGGTATCACACCCGCAGTACACAGGTCTGAAAGCCTTGACAACCTGCGACCGTCTCCTTCAAACACGTGACGACACTGATGAGGCCCTGACGTCGGATTAAATCGGGTCTCGCCGTTCCACGACGCTCAGATCCTGTCGGAACGTGCAGGATCGTGCATTACAATCTCCTGCCAAGGTCGGCTTGACCAACGCTCACAGCTCGGTGTAATGAAATGGCCAGACACCCAAAATCAGGAGGCACGGGGTGAGGGTCCAAAGCCTCTGCCCAAGGTCAGGCACGTCTGGTAGCAGGCTCCTGAGTACCTCCTCATTTCAATTCTCACTTAAAATGGCCAGACACTCTTCAAGGCTCTGAGTGCTCTGTGTTAACTGAAACCACATGTCAGTTGAAATGAGGAGGCACCCTGTGTCAGAAATTTGGGGTGTCTCCCCATTTCATTCCACCTGCCCAGCTGAGAAAAGTGAAGCTTTTGTCTGATGAGATGCGAACGTTCAAGTTCTGAAATTAAAGGCAAAGTTCCTTCAAACCTTTCTCTGTGTTGTGCCATTGACTGAGCTCCTTGCACCGCGCATCTTCCTCTTTCTCATCTCACACGACACAAAGACAAAAGTTCACCGAGGAGGTTCCTAAACTGTGCCTGCATGTAACGCACGACGTTGATGTGGGTACACCCACCATAGTCAATAATTGCCGCCTGAAAAATACACCCGAAAAGGTGTGTGTACAAAAACACTGGATTGTTGCATTTTCCTCTCCTGTTAGGCTGCAGACAAAAACAGTGGCACAGAAATTTGTAGAAGAATGCAAACTTCAGCACGAAGGGTGTGCCTCCTCCAAAAGGACAAAACCGCCTGACCTTGTGTCGGAGGGAGGTCGTGGTCGTTTTGTACAGCAACATGACTCATTTGACCCATTTTGACAGGTCTATTGGTGATCATTGGCATTTGGCTTTGTGACTTTTTTGCCTGACAACCGTGCGTGGTTTCTGGGTCAGATGACCAAGAGTACCTTGCTTCCAAGGTTACCACGTGTTGACAAAGTGTGCCGATGACAGGTATCTGGTCCTGCTGCAGGGCCTCCATGGTGTCCATTGCGATTTTTGATGGCTCAGGGACCCTCCAATGAAAGCTTACATTTGTCATTTTCACAGTTTGAGTGTGGACTTTCGGGTCCACGAGGTTACTTGGGAAAAGTAATTTTATTCCGTTGAGTTGGCCTTGCTGTGTTTGGGGAGGTGGTCGAGGTGGGTGATGAGAATTCAGAAAATGTTCTGTCAAAGTGACCAGGTTCCCTTGAGAACGTCACGTGTTTTAAATGCGTGACAGTCTGTTGTCTCCAGCCTGCCTGAGACGACCCATCCAAGTTTGACTGGTACCCGATCCGCTTGACCCTCCCTTCCGTGTTTGTTACACATGAAACAAGCCTGCAGTGCGTAGGCAACTGCATGCGAGTGCGATGTCTCCGGGGGCACGTGCCCCACGCGTACGAAGGAGGAGCGCACAGCCCGCGATGTGGCGCCACGTGACATGTGGGACATCCTGGCCAAGATGCCTTTACCAAATTTGTTTTTGGTTTCAATCAGAGTTCTCTTGCCCTCAAGGGGCATCGCACAACAGGCACTGCAGGTGTCCAGTCTGGCTACTGAGCGCAAGAATCACGATTTGAATTGCAATGCCACTTGGCTCTTCTGAAGCCCCCACACATACCTCTGCTGGCACAGCAGAAACAGGAGTTATGCAAGGCAACTGCAGGTGCGGCGAAGTCCCCCAATCATGACATCAAAGAAGAAGCGATGAGTGATCGGCTGTTGATAAAAAGTCTGTTCAGACGGAAAAGTTGCTTGGGGCTCATCTTTGGGGATCGGGTGTAATATATTCCCACTTGGTTCTCTGCCCCCAATGGCGTGCACTTCGCACAGTCAGTGTTCTCGTGATTTGTTTCTGAGCCAGCAAAAACATGAGAATAAAACACCCACTGCATGACGCCGTGTACATTGCAGGTTTCTCCGGCGGCGTTCACGCCCGAGCTGTCGGACCGCGCCCTCTACCCGTACTTCTTCAGGACGCGCGCCGCGCTGACGTCATTCAACAACGCGCGCGTCGCCTTCGTGACGGCGTTCGGCTGGACGCGCGTAGCTATCATCACGCGTCAGGCCAACTTCTTCATCGCGGTCAGGGACACAAGATTTCCGAGTTCATCTTGCAGACATGGTTTTCAGCTGGCAATTTTTTCAGCGTGAAAAAAATGACATGTGTGAAATCCTTATGGAAAGCCAAGCCCACGAGCTACGTGCACGTGAAACCCCAAGGGGAAAGCAAAAAGTTACTGAACGAATTCGTTGGTTCAGTTGTGGGAAATAAACTGGGATTTTGTGTCTCCATTTCACCACAACGAACACCGTTCACTTTCATCCCGTTGTTTTTCTCATACTTGGTGGATACGAAAGAAACATAAGACACGACCAAGTAATTCATTAAAGAGTTGATAGTGGTGGAAGAATAGTGGACGGATCCAAGCGAAAAGTTCGAGTCTTCTGCATCCGACGCAACAGACACATGTTTTCTTCGCACGACTATTGCCAGTATATTTTGTCTTCAAAGAAGTAGAAGATCTGGGAATTGTGGTTTGATTTGCAGACAGCCGACATGCTCTTTCGGGATTTCGTGGAGGCGAACATTACTGTGGTGACAACCGAGGTGTTTCAAAATGACGAGCTGCCCACCAGACAGCTCGAGCGAATCAAGGTATCACTTTAGTGTTGAGAGTCAATTTTCTCTTGCAACGGGGAAACGCCAACGCTCTATCCGAGGCGGTGGAGTGAGAGACAGGGTCTTGTGCACACCCAGTTCTTGATGCGTCTTTGTTGCTGGAAATCAGACCGGAAGGTCAATCCACAAAATTCAGCCCGTTTATTTCTGACTTCGGACTGGGATCTATCCGTGAAGCTCCAAGGTGCACAAAGCCACCAGCACTGGGACCGCACCCAGGATCCGGTCAGGCTGACAACCTCCAGGGAGCCCGACCCAAATTCGAAAAAAAAGTTTCGAGGGTCAGAGAGACAGACTGCTGTCTCCCCTGCATGTTCCCATTGTCATCTTCAGCTTTCGGGATGCGGTCACCAGGCTGAGAGAATAAATACACCAAGTCCTGCGTGTTCCACTCCAAGTTTACGTCGGCAGAAAACGAAAGAACGCTTTCGTGCGATACAAGTGCGAATCTAATTTCTTTCAGAAACTCCGAGCCAGAATCATCTTTGCCTTCATCTACCAAGAGTACCTCCGAAAACTCTTCTGTGAGGTTTGTAGGTGCCACTGAATTCCTCAGGTCCCGTGGGAACTTTTGTTCGGGTCTGCCTGCATGCATTTCCACAAGATGGTGAAGAACGCATGAAACGTTCCAAACATTGTTTCTTTTGAGCACCAAGAAGACTTTGAAGTTCGGATGACCACAGACTGCCTGTGATAGCAATCTGACAAGTCTGCCTTCAGATGCTTCAGTGATTCCGCATAACTACCGAATTCACATGTGTTCAAGACACTCAGTTTTGCCTCAAAAGGGATCATTCCAACAAGGTGCCTTGTCCGTGCGTTTCCTACGCGACTGTTTCAATGGGCCCATGGTGCCAAAACTAAAGGATGCGTTCGTTTTTGTTTGGCTGCAACGTGTTCTCGGGTGAATACGGTAAATTCCAGGCGCACAGGCTGGGCATGGTCGGAGACCGGTACGTGTGGATCCTGCACTACGGTAACGACCCCTACTGGATGAAGAAGGCGACGGCGGACGGCGCATGCGCAGCGGAACTCATCACCAGCGTCGCGAACCGCCACTTCGTCACCAAGGACGTGACGTTGCGAGAAGACGACCTCGTGACCGTGGCCGGCATGGTCAGTGTCCCGATGTTCTTGGTTGTTCAGTCCCGTTTGGGGTATTTCGAGCACCTGGTCATGGCAGCGAGTGCATGCGGTTCAGGCAAACTTGTGCGACCAGATGTCAGCGCCCTTTGAACGAGGTTTCCCTGTGTGGATGAGCTCCAATCCTCTTTGGGTGAGCCCTACCCCTGTATGAGATGAGCCCCCGCTCCCCGCAAACAGACCAGGTGATCAGTTGTCATGATAATGGACGGCGTGATCCAGGGACTTCGACCGTTACTTGCGTTGAATTTTTCTGTGGTGCGATGATGTTTTCGCCCAAGCTGAGACCGAAACTTCAAGAGCAGTCAAATGGCAAAACTTGCAGTCTTGTCATTTTGGAACAGAACACGTCTGAATTTTTGCGCCAATACCTGGACGAAGCGGCGCTCATGGGGCTGCGTCCGTCCGAGTTCTACGCGCCACTGACGTACGACGCCGTCTGGAGCATGGCGCTGGCGCTGAACGCGTCGGTGGCGTCCCTCGCGGACGGAGAAACCCTCGACAGCTTCAGCTACGAGCGCCAGGACATGACGGAGACGTTCATGGAACAAATGTACGATCTCCACTTTGAGGGAATGACGGTGAGTCCACATGAAGAAGTTTGCGACAAGGAAAATACCGGTAAACTCGTGGTGAAAAGACACGCTGCATGCAGCTGCACAGAAGTTGTGTTCACGAGGACTCCCTCCCTGCGTTTTTCCTCTTGATTTTAGGGAACGGTGAAGTTCACGAGGACGGGAGACATAGCTACATTGAAGACCAAAATACTTCAGTTCCGAGGTGAGCCACCGTCGAGCGTCCTTCCCGACCGACCGACTCACCTCCGACAAACAGCCTCGCAATTTTGCACCTCCGTGTGACTTTTTAGCTTCTGCTTTTCTGGTGTTTGACTTCGCGGCGAGGAAACTGACCAAGCTCTCTCTTCTTGACTACATGGCTCCCTTGTTTGAACCCAGTGGTGTCTCTTTGCAGACGAGGATTTCCTGACTCTCGGCCAACACGATGATCTCCTGGGTAGCCTCACGTTTGATCAACAGCCTCAATGGCCAGGTACACGAAGAGAGTCTGGAGCCAGAGGGGGAGGAAAAGGCAATTGGGACATGCCCTGTTTCTTTGGGCGGTGGGCGCCCCAACTGGCTGATCAGTGGCACCTTTTTTCCGATTGACCTCATTTGGCTTTTCATCAGTGGCTGCTCTCTCAACAACACAGATCTGGCAATTAGGGCAAGCTGACGAAGACCAGACGGATCTGCTAAACCTTCCAACTCTCCTAGAATCGTCGCCCGAGCTAACAAAAGCAACCCCCTTGTGCTTCAGGTGACAGAGTTCCCTTTGACAACATCCGGGTGGTGGAGGTAGAGCGGGTCATCTCGGAGCCGCTCTTCTACACGATGGTGGCGCTGACCGGGGTCGGGGCGGCAGCGTCGCTCGGATTCCTCTGGTTCAACGTTGCCAAGAGAAACACCAAGTATTCATTCATTCATTCTGCATTTATTTGCAAAAAATGCACTTGTACGTATTTGACGTCTCCATCTTTGCCTCAAAGTTTTTGCAGATCTTGAAAAAAGTTTGTACATGAAAGAGTCCCAGCCTCTCAGAACTGTGGAAAGCAGCTTCAGTTGAAGTGTGTAGCTACAATTGCCTTTTGCAAAACGAATTCTGAAGCTGTGTTTCTTTCTCCGTCAAAAGATGACTTTCCATCTTGGGTGATGTTCTGCAAGAACAGGTTTCTTGATTGCAGCATCAAACACAATTGTTTTTCATGCTCTGCATGCACGTACGAGTATCCTTCTCACAATGTTGTCTTTGTTTCCATTCCCTGACACGCCGGCCTGGTTTCTCTGATTGTAGAATTGTCAAGTTGTCCAGCCCGAATCTGAACAACCTGGTGATCGTTGGTTCCGTCATGGCGTACTCGTCCGTCGTGTTGTACGGTCTCTCCTCTTCTGACTTATCCTCTCAAGATCTCAAACAAATTTGCCAGGCAAGTCTGACAGACGACGCGTTGGTCTCGTATGACGTGTGTCAAAAGAGTTTATTTCCAAGCGCAAAGTTATATTTTGAAATAAGGGCTTTTTGAACTTTTGTGCTCGACATCCGGCGAAAATTCAATACCAAAGAACAAAGAATGACATTTCGCTTGTCTTTGATGACTGTTTGATTCATCCCACAGAGCAAGGTGATCATGTTGTCAATCGGCTTCTCGTTGGCATTCGGTGCCCTGTTTGCCAAAACTTGGAGGGTCTTCAAAATTTTCACATCCAAATCTGCAAAACGAATCGTAAGTTTGGAAAGCCCTGTATACTTTGTTTCAACTTTCTGTGACTACAACACAAAAGTTTCAAACAGTGTCGGAGACAGTTTGAAATTTAAATCTCGTAAGGCACGTCGTCAGGGCAATCTTTGTTCTTAACAGGAGTATTCGGAGCAATAATCTGCAGAACTTTGTTGGTTAAAATGGTTTGAAACTTTGACACAAATGAGATGAATTAAATCCTGAGCTTGGCTTCTGATTCGTTGATCTCGTGTTGTTTGTTGATAATCCAAAACGGAAAACGCACTGTTTCCATGACGATGTTTCTCTGTCTTCGCTCACTCACGCATGCGCAGATCATCTCGGACGCACAGCTCTTCGGCCTCGTTTTCGGACTCGTCGCCGTCGACGTCATCTTCTTCGCCGTCAGGTTCCTCGCCGACCCGGTCCGCATCGCGCAGAGCAAGTCGGAGCCCCAGGCAAGGACCAAACAGCCAGCGCGTTCCCTTGGTTCTCACTAGAAATCAAGGTTCTGAAAACGTCAGGCTCGTGTCATTCTGTCACGAAGGGACAGTACGGGTGGTGATCACGTTTCCGTCTCCCTGCGCTCTCAGCGTGTCCGCTTCCTCTCAGTTCTGACAGTTGACAGACTTGTTTTTCAGACTAATTACCTCGAGCCGTCGTGGTCATGCTGACAGCAAAGGGAAACCGCAACTTGACTCCTTAATTTTGTTGCCGGGGTGATGGACTTGAGGTGATTTTTGCTGCAGGTTGACGACTCCGACCCAGACCTGTTCATCGTGTCCGCTGTGACCGTGTGCAAATCGGACCTGAACGATATCTGGCAGATCGTCCTCTACGCTATCAAGGGAGTGCTGCTCGTCTTCGGGGTGTTCCTCGCCTGGCAGGCCCGAAAAGTCTCAATTCCTGCCCTGAACGACTCCAAATTCATAGGTTTGGGCCTTGTTGCTCCTGTATGTGATGCGTGCTTTCACGCACGTGGCCAAAAATTCTGAACTTTTGAACCTTTAACTTTCAGCTCCTTTAGTGAACACACAAAACCGAACAAAAAATTAGAAGGCAAAAACTTTTTTGCTCGCACAACGAAGTTTTGATAATTTCCTGCGTACTTTTCGGATAATCTCTGCAGGCGCAGGCGTTCGGAAATATTATCCCCGAGATGAAGACGTTGTGCGCAATTAAAGTCTCCAATTAAGCCGCAGATCACAGAACATATTTCCACACTCGCAGGCTTTGGAGTGTACAACGTGACGACGCTGTGCCTGCTGGGTGTCCCGGCCCTCGCCATCCTCCCTGACGACAAGCTGGATACCAAATTTGCCATCACTGCTTCTTTGATCATAGCCTGCACAACGATAACCCAGTGTTTGGTCTTTTTCCCCAAGGTAGGCAAGAAGGCATTGGCAGAAACCTGTTGCTGCACATCTTTTTGTGTCAGAGCTTGGTTTTGTCTCGGTGAAGCCACATTTCGTAATGTGCGTGTTTTATGTTTAACAACTGCAAGGATCATTGGCACACATTTCCGCGCAAACTTCGCATCGACAATTACACTGCAGTTTATTACTTTATTCAGATTCTGAACATCAACAACAAAGTGGCCAATGAAAACCAAACGATGACACAAAACCACTCTGCTGACCACACGACCAACCAAACGGGTTCGCAGTCCACCACCCTGAGGGTTCCAGGGCCGGGGAACCAACCAATCTGCGCCTTGTGCAAAAGTAGGTCAGGCTTCGGCCCCTGGTCAGTGACAGATGGTCAGAAACTTTGACGAAAAGGTTTCCTTTGATTCAGGAACAACTTTGTCACAATTTTCTGACTTTTTTACTGTTTCAGGAGAAATGGAATCAACGGGGACAACTGTGTCCTGAACAACAACCAAACATTCAGCTGAGACATTGGAAAAACACGCAACGCACACAAATGTGCAGTTTTGTTAGAAATCTCAAGTTTTGTGTGTGGAGGGTCAAGTTTGAAACAGAGATTGTCGTAACAGACTCAAGCATCGAGTGCTTCTTGTCGACGCGCCTGTTCTTGTGCAGAAACAGAAACAAAAGTGAATACAGTACCAGACCCTCGGATCAATTGTTTTTGTCGCTCGGGTGGTTTTGCATGCTCTACGCGTGTATTTCTTCATTTTCTTCACTTTTTCCGAATTGTACATGTGTGGTGCATGCGCACGAACAAGGATCAGCACCATGCAGCTTCTTTCGTCAACACTTCTCAATCGATGCGGGCGATTGATTCTTGGATCCAGTTCGCGTACACGCATACTGCAGCAGCCCGTTCAGGTCAACAGTAGTTCCATAGATACTTGTGGCCAGCTTCAGGAGACTCGGGAAAAAAACGTCTCTTCTTGAAGACACACTCGACTTCAGTCTGCGCAGTGTGAGGATTCCTTCATCTTCAGACGGACGAAGCGGACGAGTTGTCGGTGACGCCTTCAGTTTCCACAGCATGAGACCCACTCAGGTTGGTGTTTTGGTTCGTTTTGGTTCCCTCGTGCAGAAATGAATTAAATGCGTGTAAAAAAAGGTATCAAAGCAAAATTTCCAGCACTGATCAGGAAACTACGACAAGGCAAAAAAAAAAACAAATTCTCCCTGAACGATGGATTTTGCTAATTGGTTCTGTGGTTTCATTCAAGACTCTTCACTTTGAAGACAAAGACAACTCTCCACGACGCTTTCAACAAAAAGCTTTCATTGCGATTGACATATTTCGTGAGAGACAGAAATCCTTCTGGCGCAAAAAAGCCTGAAACATTCGAACAGCACTTGGTTATCTTCATGAGGCCCTTTGCTGTCCGTGCATTCATTGTCTGACATCGACACTGGTGTACGCACTGCAGTGTGTTTCAGGTTTATCAATAATTCACTCTGCGATGTTGTCTCGTCCATGACATGAAATATTCAACGTCAAATTTCGTGAGAAATGTGCATTGGAAATAAGAATACTCGTATGAGCAAGAATAGAGCTGCATATGAAAAACAGAAATCACTTGCAGAGGCGTTCGACACCTGCAGGGTGAAGGAAACACAAGGCCCAAAACGTCGTCAAGTCTGTTTCGTGAAGACAAAACACGGGTGACATGTCGCTACTGAGACAAAAACATGTGTGTGATCCAATTACATTTTTGCACCTTTTTCACAGTTGACTGGGAGAAACCAAGCCAACAAAACAATCTCGATTGCTTTACAAGAAACTAAACTTTGATAATGTCCGCGAAAGAAGGTCGAAAGAGCAACAACAGTGGACGGTCCAGCGCGCGGAGTGACAAAAGAGAGAAGAAATCGGACGAACCTGCAGCAGATGAGAAAGACAAAGCAAGTGAAGGATCAGAGGAAACTGACAGCGATGATTCAGCAGAAAACACAGACGACTCAAGCGAGAAGGATGAAAAGAGCAAAGAAGGTGAACAAGAGCCGTCAGACAAGGCAGACAAGAGCGAAAATGACACAGAGACAAGTGAAGAAGAAGAAGAAAGTGATGGAAGCGAAGAAGAGGAGAATGAAACCAATGCAGAAACACCAAATTCTCTTCCTCCTGAAAAATACATGGAGGCAGAGATTCCATCTTCTCCCCGCCCCTCTACTGGCAAAGAGAAAACACCCAGCCCCGCCCCTGGTTCTGATCGCGGGACACCTGCGCCCACTCCGCGCCAGACGCCAACACCTGCACCGGTTGCGAAGCGGCGCACACCGACACCCGTGCGAACTCCTACTCCAAAGCAGAAAACTCCGACTCCACCCCCTCAGCTTGTGACCAGTCCGCAAGTTGTTGAACCAGAGCCTGAGACAGAGCGAGGACAAGAGACAGAGCCAGATATTGAAGCAGAACCTGAGCCTGAGCCTGAGCCTAAGCCTGAGCCTGAGCCTGAGCCTGAGCCTGAGCCTGAGCCTGAGCCTGAGCCTGAGCCTGGACGTGGCGACGTCTCGCACCAGCACAGCGCCGTGTGCCGAGCCCAGCAGCCCGGGTCACTCTTTCCGGCGAAAACCTTGTTGTCCTCAGCTTCAGAAAAAGCTGTGGAAGGTTGGGAAAACAAAATTTTTGGTTAAGGAAGAGCACTGCTGCCATTGACACTTGAGATACTTCGTCCACTCTCGTTTGCTTTTGTTTCTGTTCAACTGAAGTTTGGGGTGGGGCATGACCAAATATTCTTGACGAGCTGTGGACTCTGGGTGAAACTTGCAGGTTTTCGCCAGCTCTCCGACGTCACAAAATCACTTTTCTGTCTCGAGCTTGGGCGTTCCTTCCGGGACATTTTGTCATTCTCTTCCTGTCATGAAACTTTCAGGATTTTGTGCCAACGATTTGAAAGGGATCTTGATTCAATGTAGACATTTGTGCCGAACCTAAAAACTGTCTTTGGGCAAAATAAAAGGCATGCTTTTGTTAAATTGTGCCTGCGTAATGTGAAATGGCAAAAGATTTCTTCTCAAATTTCGCAGGCACGTTGCCTCTCCGCGGTTTTCTTTGGCACGTCTTTTCAGCATCACCCAGCCAGGCGTGACATTTTCAAAGCTACTGCACAAATGTCGGTTTTGTGAAGGAATTCTTTTTCACATGAGAGATTGATGGAGGCAATACCTTCCACGCTACGCTGACACTGAATGGTGATCGTTAGCTTTCATTGCACGCTCTGACTCCTTTTTTACGTTTGAATACTGAGGCTGCGGTGCTATTCGTTGTCAACAGCCACTTCACCCTCGTACTACCCAACGGCTATCGGCATCGTCCTTTCAGAACGCCTTATGTGTGTTAACATCTTAACAGCGTGTGGAATCGACTGAGACTGCCTCTGTCATTCCGAATTCAAACCCGAGCTGATGTTCTGTGAATTCATTGTTTGTGGACACTGTCACTCCAACATCTCACAACATCTCGTGCCACACACCCTCTGAGAAAGTTTCTGAGTCTGATTTGCAACAAGATGTGTTTTGTTTTTGTGTTGAAATGGGGGAGTCAGAAAGAGGCATGTGTCTCGGGAAAAGATACTTGGACACAAGTTTTGCGATGCCATTGGGCTTTCTTGATTTTTCATTGCCCGCCACGGTGTGTGATGAACTCTGCTTCCTGGCCTGTTGTCTTCAGTCCTGTTGGGCCTGTTGCAGGGTCCAAATAGACATTTGCTGTTTCACACAAGGCAACACCATGTTGATCTCAACACTGTGGACGTCTGACGGTCCCACAGGCGCAGTCATGCGGAGTCCTGCGTCCGAGGATGTTCCATTCAGAGCCGTTCTGAATCACTGGACATACTTTGTCCGAACCTTGAGAAAACAACCAAAGGAACGGCTGAACATTGTCCCCTCAAAAGCGTCGATTCCAACAACACACACGACTCGCTTCTACGACACAAGAAGGGAATGTGTTTTCTCTGCTGTGTTCTCTCATAACCTCGACATTCCACACAAAAAGAGACAGACAGGTAAGTGCCATTTCCTCCTCTCAAATTTTCTTCACCAGAGGAGTTGAAAAAAATAATTGATACCATGTGACACAGCTCTTACATACAGCCTTGTTATCTTCTGTCAAGTTTCACAATGGCCAAATTTTAGTGCCAGTGGGGCAGGACTCTTATGAATGATGAACGCCTGAGAAAAAGTTCAACACGATCAACTTTTTCCGTGTGGCTGAGGAAAATCTATGACTGCTTCAGTCACACTCGTTCTTCGTGAATTACATGGATGAAATTGCTTTGTGTGACATCTCAGGTGTTTGAAAATATTTGTCAAGTGTCATCGGAACAGAACGAGTGAACAGAAGATGAATGGTTCAGTGTGTATATCAATCATAACTTGTTCAAGTTGAATGTCAAAGTAAATATGTGTATTCACGCTATTTGTTGGGCTTTGTGCAGAAGAACATCGCAATGACAGAACCTCACAGCGGGCTTTCATTCCTTGTTGGCAAGTCCCAAAGACACGGGCTTCTCTCAGTTCAAGTACCTTTGCAGACAAAAATCCTGGTACTGTTGAATGTGTTGAACGTAAATTTTTAAAGGGACATTTTTGAATCCAACAGAACAAATTTGGGACCCCGAAACTGCTCTGATCTGTGGGTGGAATCTCGCACGTGGTGTTAACCATTTGAGCCTGGTGACGAGTATCACTGACCCGAGTCGGCCATTCCATTTCTCACACACATGGCTGCATGTAAGTTCGTTCAAGTGTGAGGTCTTCGCCGCTAAAAATTTCTCATTGGCTGTGCCTTTTACTCAGTGATGGGGCCCTACTCTTTCCCGCCGCCATCATACTTAAAGTACCACGGCCCTGAGTGTCCATTGTCTCCACTCAAATCTAACGGTCGTGCCGTGGCTGCGTGTAACTCATGCGAACCCTGTCGCACCCAGGGAACCGTGCACCCTGCTCGAAGCACGCAGGCTGCGTGCTCCTCCCATTTGGGTCTTTTACTGATTGGTGCGCAGAAAAGTGTGTCTTGCGCCACTGAAACTTTTTGAAGTGTGTGAGAGACGACCACAAACCAGACACACACGACATCTTTCTGGGAGACACATCACAACAACTTGGGTGATTCTTCAGGCACATTCGTCATCAACGACTCGCATCACCACCAAAGTTCTTGAAAGGATAAACTGATGCAACTGGTAAATACTTGATGCACTTTCCTGATATTTTATTTTTTCACAACTTGTCACGTCGGAGCGCACTTGTGCCCACTCCACTTGCCAGTGGCAGACTGAAAAGAATATCGGGTAATAGATGCAGATCGGAAAAACTTTTGCACTTATCAGGTGGAGAATTGTTGGGTGCGCCACAATAGGAACCGTGGAATCTGCCCGTCACCGCTGCATTCTCGTGCATTTCACAAAAACCACACTTTGCAAAGAAACGGCAAAAATCCTTGAATTTTCAGAGGCTAATGGAATTTTCTTGGGGCTGATGTTTGACTGACGTCTCAATTCGATACTCGGGGTGTCTGACAAATTGTCACGGCACTCCGGGCTTTTGACGGTGCGAATTCCTCCACGATGAAATTATCATCTGAAGGATACCATCCGATGAATAAAGACAGCGCTGTTTGCGAAGACACAATCCCCTAGAAACTTGTTTCGCTGCGTCAAACCCTTGATGAAAGGAAACATTTCAGGAGATGGCACTACTACCTTTTGAATACAAAACACTCCTTTCTTCGTTTCAGACGACAAGTTGAATGAAGTTGACAGTGTTTAAGAGCCGTCGCGGACGCCCCTCTCAGTTCCTGCAACAGGCCCTGCAGCTCAGCTCGCTCCGACTCCCACTCTCAGACATGGTGCAGAACAACGGTGATTCCAAACCCACCGCGCCAGGTATGTGGAAACACGAAATCTCACTTTAAATGGCAAATTAATGTCAAAAGATGAGAAGACCCTTTCACCTTCTTAACAAGGTTGCGATCTTATCTGGAACATAGAAACACACATTACCACTCAAAGATAAATAAGATTCACGTAGTAATTGACTCAATAATTACAAATTGCACTGAAGAAGTTGAGGATGCTTGAAAAGATATTTCCTGCATATTTTTTTCCTAAAATCCTAATGCGAGTCCCAAGCGTTGTCAATGGGTCTGGCTCGGGAAATTTAATGCATAGGCTCCATAGTGACAAGAAAATTGCTTGCAGCATCTCTGGTCGCTCTTGGTTATTGTCGTTGACTGCCGTCCGACTGTAAATTATGAGATGCCTTTACACAGTCCATTGTGAAATGTTGTGTCTGGTCATTTTGGAATCTCGTCTATTAGCTTATCTCCGCTGTGCAAGGCACGAGAGGACAAGCCAAGAGTTGGATATAAATCCTGACACCAAGCAAGAATGCCAAGCCTGGAATCTGGCCCGTGATGTCGTTTGGTCATCAAGATGATGAGAAAATGTCTTCAAACGCCCATGGATGCAGGCTGTGCACCAGGGCTGTGTGTCTGAAATGGCCACATCAACCATTTGTTCGTCATTCACGTGGAAATCAGACGTGGTCGGTGTCGTCTTTCAAGCGACATGCCCACATGTTTGAGACGCAAGTTGGCCCCGAGCGAAATGAAATGCTTTTAATGCAACACTTAAAGCGCAAGAGATATTTTGACACCGTATCAAGGACCGTGAATTAGCGCTTCTTCGTGCCAGATGCAAGATACAGTTCGGGTGCGCCATTTCTGAAAGGCAGAAGCAAAATTCTGACACCCGAGTGTGAAAAGTCCGAACTGCGCTGCAACTTGAGTTCCACTTGGTCTCCGCGCATCTCTTCAGGAATGACGGCGCTCACTTTGGCACAGGTGGTTCCGGACCGTTACACTCCACGTTTTCAAACATTTTCAAGCCCATCACGTGACGGTGTGAATGGCTCCACTCCAGGCCCTGCATTCCGCGGCATCCCCAACTTGGTAATTTTACTCCGTCGGGCAGGACGGAGCCCAGGGGCCGAGGGGGTCGCTCGCGCTTTTTCACTGTTTGCATTGAGGTAACAAGGATTAAGTCCATCTGGCGTGTGAAACCACAGGTTGCTTGGAAGTCAGCGCGCCTGTTATTAGCCTGCGCAGGTAGTCACCTGTGAGGGTGTGAGCACCTCCGCGTGTGCAGGCACCAGATGTTGCGGGCACAGGTGTAGCAGGTTAATTAGGACAAGCTTATCTCGTTGCTCCATTGTGTCCACCGTGCAGATGCTTTCACAGGCTTTGTCATCTTCCCCATGTCATGATTCAACCTCAGTAATCAAGGCCAGCGACTGCTACCTTCAATGCTGCAACTGACATCGATTTGACCACCTTTCTTTTTCCATCCTCTTTGGAAGTTGTGTTGCGCAACTGATGACGTGGTGTCACCATTATTTCCCAGGTCCGCCTTTCTGCTTCATCAGTTGCAGATGAACCCGCGGGGTGACTTCTGAGTGACAAAAGGCTCCCACTGGATCACATTGTCTGCTCATGGTGTCCGTGGCTTAAAATCAACTGAGTCAGGTGTTGGGCTTTGCACAAAGCATCTTGTTGGACTCAGTCACAGAGGAGACACAGGAACCACAGTGGTCATGTTTTGTTGTCAGCCTCCTCCGCAAATGTGCTTTGTCACGACAACAGTTGGACAGAAAAGTCTTTGTCGAGCTTGACCAATTACCTTGGTGTTCTTTTCTTGTGGTCTCCATTCACAAGGGAAATCTGTGGCATCTCAGGTGTGTTTTTGTGAAGAATAACGCGAACCTCAGGAGAATCTCAGAGGAATTGAGTCGAAAACTCCATCAGTTGGTCAGTTCCCAGGAGTTGAGCTACGCATACATCCCTGACAGCTGCAAAAATGGTTCAAAGCAGTTGTAAATCAAAGGCTGACCAAAGCACTCATCTCAAAGAACCCAGAATTTTGTTCATCTCCATGCCAAGTCACCGAGTCAGAACAGATGATGACTGGAGATAGGATTGGGACGCCACTCGCCTCTCCGCTGACAAGGGGCTGGTTAGGGACCAAGAAGTTGCCCAAGCCACGAGGGGTCAATTCAGCGCGGGCCTGAGGTGTGAGGCTCAGCCTCACAAGTACCTCTCAGGAAACAAGCAGAGCATGTTATGATTTTCGCATTGTGTGTGAAATGGTCTCAGCATTTCCTCCACAATGCCCAATGTGACGAGGTGAACGAGACAAATAAATCAGGGGGATTCCCACTTGGCACAAGGCACGAGGTTCATTTTGAATGAAGCACATTGAAAAACCCAGATTGGAAATTTTCTGTATCATTTTTCAATTCTTTATTCCAAATGCACATATCAGTCACAAAGACTGAAAATTGCAACAAAAACTCGGGGAGCACATTGATGTATGGCAACATTTTGAAAGCCACACGATAAGGAGTCGCAACCATAAGGCACGAGCCATAATGAGTGTAATGCGATGTATAATTTCATACTCAAGAGCTGAGATAGTATTGTTTGTGACAGGCAGATGTTCTCCCTGTCCTATCGTGGGTCAGGATGGTGTCTCCGCTGCATGCGACACGCAGCTCTTTATCTCCCTGATTCGAGCCAAATTGCCTTTCAGGGCCAGGTGATCCTCGCTCCGAGTCTGAACAAATCAAAGCGCCCAGTCGAGCCCAACAGCAAAGAACCAAATTTATGGTCAGGTTTCCAGCTGCAGGTCCGAAGAAATTATGAGTCTCAGCAGATCGCGAGAAATTATTCCTATTCACCCGCAGTCCTCTGGACTCTGGAGCTCAGTGTTCTTTTTTCTCGAATTTTGAGACCAAGTTCCTTGATCCTCTCCGACACCTGTACGTGTTGCGCAAAACAGCGACATATGCTTGACAATAGCACAAGGGTTCCGCCTTACTTTCCAACAGCGCAACACGAAACAGTGGACCCTGTGGATCGATGAAGGACCATCTCCAGCCTTGTTTACATTTCCTTTCCCAACTCGCCTCGGGCGGAATTCACAACGCAGTGTTTCCACCCGCTGAAGCATGAAACATTGTCATTTCACAAGACATACTTTGCGTAGCAATTTTTCATCGAGACTAAAAATGGATAAAATAGTAATTATTCATACAAAGAGTTTATTGAAGCTGACGTTGGGTTGCGCCCACTCTTCAGATGCTTCTTCTCTCTGTGGGAACGAGAGTTTCCCACCCCTTGGATGCCCGGTGGAAGTATGTTCACCCGCTGCGGAAGCTTTCCACTCAAGTAATTCTTGGTGCACCCGAGGGAAGGAACCCGGCAACGGAGAAAGTGAGTTGGGCGTTGCCGACAAAGCAGGAAGCAGGGATCGTCGAGCTGACGCAAAGGAAGGCAATGTTGTGCAAAGAGCCGTCAAGATTCCGCAAAACTGTTTCGAGCGGAAATTTGTCTTGGACATGGTGTTGGAGTTCAGAACGAAGTTCAGCTTTGCAATGAACAATTTCTTTCTTGAAAGAATTTCGTGAGCGTTGACGGACATTTTGGAAGATTTGTTTGTGAAATGTTTTGAAAACTTGTAAATTGCACACAACTGGCACATTACTTGACAAAGGTGTCGCGTTTGCAGAAGCGAAAAGTTCAACTGCGTTGAAAAAGTATTTTGAATGTGGCGGCAAACCTAAGCCACCTGCTGGAGCATTGAGCATAGCGACACTGGGCAAAGCTCAACGGGGGTGTGGAAAAGAATGTCGTGATTTGAAACAGCTCAACAATAGAGGCACGTTCCAAACCAACTGCTCGAGTGAGTCTGCATAAAGCGCTGGGCCAGCCCGGCGGAAGGGCCAAATCGTGGCTGAAACAAGCGGTGCGGATTGTCATCTGCCTTCACTTTGATGATCGCAGTCCAGTTTTGAAGTGTTTTCCCCGTTGTAAAGCTGTGTTGCACACTGGCAACTAAATAGGTTTAATTACATAAACGGTCACGTCAAGCAACAATACTTTCAATTGTGATTTTACACACTCCGTTCCTTTGATTTGTCCCACGGAACGGTCGCCACGGACAATTATCCCTCGTCCGTTTGAAGATGCTCGTGTAAAACTGAAAGTTGATTGTTATCATCTTTATGTCCAAAACACGTATTCATCCATAATAAACTTCAATTTTTGAGTCAGTTTCACTGATTTATAAGCTTCATATGCAAAAGGCAACCCCTTACCACCTGGTTTTTGGCCCAATCTTTGGCCTTGCACAAGAATCATGCAAGGATGTGCAATCAGTGGTGATTCAGTCATCAAAGGAGCGTCCAGAGAAAAACCACGCCTGAACGGACAAAGCTTGCAGCTGCACCCACGAAGCTGGTCTCAGGGCTTCAAATCTCTCATTTCAAACCTGAAAGAAATGTGGAGCCTTCTATTTACCAATGTCTGTAAAAGAACTCTCACGAGGCAGAATGGACATTCTTGTAGACTTGGCGCCACACTTCGCATGTCAGTGAGACATAAAAATTTTCCACCAACCCGGTACACACGGATTTTTACCAATTTGGCTTCAGCAGAATGAAGTCCGAAAGTGCAATTTTGCAACAGTGTCTCATAAATTATGCTTGACAAATTACTGAGAATCTGGCTGTTTGATGAAAGGTGGGGCGCAAAAGTCAATCTTCACAAAGAATGGAACTTCAACAAAAAGGAAGCCACAAACCGGAAAGCAACTGTAGATCTATCTGCCATTTGAAAGTTGAAACCAACGCTGAAGCAGAGGAAACTACTGACTTTTTCAACCACATGAGACCCAGCAGCTGCTCCGAGCCTCCTGTGTGAGGAGCCTCATTTCAAGTGTGACAATGTTTTAGCCCCAGTGAGCAAAGTTCGATACTTATGGCATCGGAACACGGAAAAAACGACTTGAGTGCACGCAGGCAAAGAGGAACAATAGAGCAGCGCACTTATATCATCTTGTCGCCTGATGTTTCCAAAGGGTTTCATGATGCGCAGACAATTGCTGTTGGAAGGCATATGTCTTCAGTATTCTTATCTCATTGTCTATCATGGCAACCGACTCAAATCAATGCACGAACACCGTTTGACAGGTGGGGCGAGGGGTGTGCGTTGTGTGCACTGAAGTTCTGATTCACCCTCCCCACTCGCAGACAGGTGAACTCGGCAGTTCGGAACTCACTCACAGGAGACAAGAACAACTGTGCGACAATAAAGGTCTCCAGGCTTGACTGACCCTTATTTCTCTCCAATATTCAGCTTGTCACCACAATCCATTTTCTTGGAGTTCGTTGTTTTTGCACACGTGACATATTTGTTCGAAGTTTCTTCAGAACAAGACGAAGATCTATTGAATCTTGTGTGGTGTATGTTTCTTTGCTTGTTGACCCTTCACGACTTGTGCTGGGAGCGCAGTTGAAACGCACGTGCCGGTCCGTAGTATTTGTAGAAGCAGCTAATTGAGTGAAAACGACACGCACAGGACGATGACGGAAAGGGCGGACGCGTGGATTTGAAAATTTCTTGGCACAGCATCACTGGGTTGCGAATGGCTCAACAAAAGGATGACACGGAGCAGATAATCACCCCGTCATTATGTTTCATAAACCACACGGCGCTGTGCAGATATGCACTGTGATCAAACTCAACATGCGAGGCTAACCCGTGCTTCGTCATTTGAAAGTTGAGCTCCAGAGAAAAAGCCAGGGACCATGCAAGCAATGGTGTGCACCCACTCGGACAAACTCGGATAAACTCAGGCAGATGGGTTCAAACGAGACCAGATGAGTTCTGGTGTCTGGAGCCACACAGGTTGTGTGGAATCAGTTTTCATTGTTCTGCAACCTTTTCCCCAAATGGACTGTTCTCGAAATGAACCTGCACATCTACTCACCAATGACTGGATGAGCTGGACTGGATGAGCTTGGGTGTCCATACGGATAGATATAAAAAACAAGAGTCTTGGTACAGAGTGGGGCCATTTTTTTCAAAAGTCGTTTTCAACCCGTGCGCTCCGGCACGATGTGCGAGAAGACAAATCTATAGCGCGATTTTGCAGGTGTTTCAAAAAAAAAAAAACTGTCCACAACACGATTGTTCCTGGAGACGTCGCAAAGGATGTTGTTTTTCTTTTGTCTGTTTCTTCTGGTATTTGAAGCATCTTGTAATGAATGCTTTTCAGCTGTAAATGTATGTGAAAAAATCAGGGACAAAAGCCTCTCCTGTTTTGCCAAGTATTTCAAAATGTATCACCACAATGGCTCGAAGTCGAGGAGTTTACGATTTGTGCAGAAAAGCGAAAGCAAGGCTTTCTCGCACAATCGGCGTCATTGTTTGTCTTGTGTGGATGTTAAAGGACGAGGACTGTCTGGCCTGGCCCTTTCTATTCATACCCAAGAAGAAGATGCTCTTTGGACCGACAGCATCAAAAATACGATCCAAGCCAAATGGACTGTTTGTTCCAGAAAGCCTTTGACAGACACCCCGACTTTCATCTTGACACAATCCTTTTGGATATTTTCACAGATTATATAAAATGCAAATCTTCGGAGATGATCGGAATTGATAAAAGGATTTCTTCCCCAATGTTACTCACATCACGTGCTCACGTGCTTTTCATGAGATCTGATGCGGGTGAGGAGAGAAAGTGGCGTTTATGGTTGGCACGGCGCATTAAGCTTTTCTGTGCTAATTTGACCAGACATCCTGTGGGCAAATGTATGCGACCGAGTCAACCAGCCTGTACCAGCGAAAGCACAAAGCCTGCACGAAAGACGATAACCTTGACAAAGGCCACAGCCCTGAAAACCCTCCCTGGATAGTGCCTTGGATACTCAACTCGTATCACCAATGAGGTGTGAAACACGACAGGCAAAGCAGTGAAAGCCACACCATGACATCCTGGTTCCTGTTTTGTTCATTTTTGCAAAAGTATCCAAGTCACGAGGCCGCTGGGCTTTCAATCACCTGACAAAATATGAGCGAGGTGAGGCGAAGTGAATGGGAAGATGGACTGCGCTGTAAATTTGGGCTGCGCGCGATGACGGGAGAATTCAAAGAGAGCGGATACAGGTGCCCCGGGGGCGGGGTGCATTGTCCGAGCAACTTTAATGTCCTTCATGCGCAGTGGAAATCTCAACTACAAAAGTAATCAGGGTGCACGGGATGCCTCAGACTCAGCGAGATGCAACAAAAAGTAAGGCTTCCTATGTAACCTTGTGTTAACCGAGACTTCTGCTTCACTAAACCTTTTCAATGAAACCATACTTTGCCACTTGGAAAATACTAAGGTTCGTTGGTTTAAGATTTCACTAACACCCCACATAATGATGCCTGTAAGACACTTTCCCCGCTTACTGATTTAACAAGAAACTTCTCAAAAAGAATCTTGAATGCCCAAACAGATACAGATGCCAGAAATGACTGGAATCAAAATCAAGGTTAATATCATTTGATGCCTGATAGCAAAAGTGTACTTGTGATGTGTTGAATTCTGAGCAGGCCTCACAAAATGTACCCCTACTTAGGTACATCAGATATACATTGAAGAGCACAGTGCTTCAATTTGTAGCTCTGTTCCACTTGGTTTGAGCAAAGGAATCCTTTCCTTCCCAAAAGAGACGCTCTCAACCGCCAACAGACTTCTGAAAGTGATTTGTGGAGAGATTTTTTCAAGCAAAGCGTCAGTGTGTGCATGCTTCAGAAAATCATCACAAGTGTGGCGAAGAAAACATTATCAAATTGCATGATCCCCTGGTAACTTGCCAACAAACCTGAATGGGACTCGCTACCGGGTTGGGCACAATGGTGCACGTTATTTTTTACACCCGAACTCGACATTCCGGGAAAGCACGCCATGTGTGCGCGATTGGTGTGATGTGCAAAGAGATCTCAACTGTGTGATGGTTCTGCTTCACAATTCCGCCCATCTGTGCTGTGTCTGACAGTGGGCGACGTGCGCACAGGCCAGACATCTGCGTCAAGATTCTGCCGCAAGGATCAAATCTTCCACTCAGCACAAGGCAGGACAAAATTGTTTTTCGCGTTTTATCAAGATGCTTTTTTGTGGGGAGAGGTTCAGACTTACGCGAGTGGAATAAAAACACATACTCGTACAAGGCTTGAATACGATCTGGGCGCGAACGTCGCTGGAAACATCCAAGCGTGACCATCCGCGATCTTTTTCTACTCAAGCACCCTCTTGGTGTGCAGCCGTGCATTAATGATGTTGCCTTATTCCACACTTTTCCTTCAAAGCGCTCAAGTTTTCACGCTCATCTGGGCATGGCCGTTGGACTTGGTCTAGCAGTCCCTGACAATCACTCTTCTCTTCCAAAACATCTTTCGGGAGGTCACACAGAAGAGGAATTCTCTGTTTTGTCAGACATACCCCTACACTCAGCATCATTCTGCCCGCATCAGTCGACATGAGAGTTCCCTTTCTTCGGCGGTACCAGATGCGAGGTTGGACGTGCACGCTTTTCACTTTACAAGTTTGCATCTCGGATCTTCGAGACCTTGATTTTGCATTTCAAAGGATTTAATAGTCAGATCGCCCTGAAAAAGAAAACAATTCCTTTAGAGTGAACGTGGGTATCTTGCTTTTGAGGGTGCACGCAGGGCACAGACACTTATGACTCCGAGCAATCTACAAAAAAGTGAATTTTTGGATGAATGGATGTTCTGTTCACAAGGACTTCAGAGAACACTACTCACATTAATGGACTCACGCAATTCTTAAAATTTGAATATTTTGCTTCCAAGTGACTGGATTTGAAAAGTCGGGAGAATTTCACAGCCTTCACTCAAACTTTGTTTTTCTTTCAGAAGTTGCAAAGCAGAACGCCCTGGGCGAGACGGTGACAGCGGACGAGATGAAGGAGAATCTCAACGTGCTGCAGCAGCGCGAGCCCGTCGCCTCGGCGCACTCGAGCGGCAGCACGTCCCCGGAGAAGGCCTACATCGGAATGGACAACGGCTCCTCGCACGGCTACGTCACCTCCACACCGGTGTCCACGCGCTACGACACGAGTTCAATGGACAACGCGGCGCCACGATCGACCGCGCTGCCGTCGCCCGCGACACCGTCCTTCAGCGACAAGGACGGCACCAGGATCAGCAACGCGAGCAGCAGCGGATCCGAGGCGGACATGTCCCGCAGCCCCATGTCCCTCTGCTGCGACAGCTCCGTCGAAAACTCCCCGGATGGAAGCAGCGGCGTCCCTGCAGCGGAGCAAGCGGCCTCGAGACCTGTGGTCCGAGCGAGCCCGATCACAGGGCCTGTGGACACGTCCACCCCGCTCCACCCTCCCGCCCCCGCCCCCGCCCCCGTGCGCAGGAGACCGGGCCGCCCTCCGGGCAGCACCAAGAAGCGCGTGCAGTCCTACGCCGAGTACAAGAAGCGAGGCGACGCCAACGCGCAATCGGCCGATGACTTCTCTCTGCGTAAATTCTTCGAAGCAGGAGGCAGGGACTACAATGAATACCTGGAATGGCTGAAGAAGAGACAGGCTCATCAAAGCACGAGTGTAGCGTAAGTATTTCTACACTTGTATTTGTTGTTCGGCTTGGGATGATAATTTTCGCTATGCTCAAGGATTTGCAACAAAGGGCAGGAATTTTTACAACTTTGGGTCAACAATCGTTTTGCGCTGAGATCAACTGGCGGGGCTGATGTCATGCCTTGAGACGCCTTGACAAGAACTCAGAGGGAGCTCATCTGTGTTTTGCCTGCATGGCTAAATATATCGGTACAGTGACTATATATGCAAGGCAATTTTCCTTAAACACAACCCATGACGTTTCACGCATGGGTCTACGTTCAGTGCAGAGCATCTTGTGCTATAGTGTGACGCACACTCGTGTTTGAAGGAAAGGTATCAGCAAGCATGTGGGTTGTTTCTTTCAGGATCGTGGGGCAGGTTTCGTCCTTCCCGACCCTGCCTGCCGCGGCGCTACCCGGTGCTCAGACTTCGCACACACAACACTTGACCTGCGTGCCCTCGTCTCAGTTCCCGGCCAGGACAACCACCATGTACAGCAGTGCAAAGAGCCCCGTGGTACTGCCTCCCCCGCCCTACAGACCGATGCTGGTGCCCAGAACCACGGCTCTACCGCCGGGGGTCAGGTTGGATGCTGTTCCAGTCACAGTGTCCGTGCCCCATGTGCACACGTACCCTTACATGGCACCTTCCTCCATAAGCCCCACCCACTTGCCGCCCCCACCTCCATCCAGCCTGCAGGACTCCAACGCGCTCGACCTCTCCGCACCCACCAGAAAACGCAAGAGCGAGGGCAGCAACAGCAGTGGCTCTGAAGAGGACCTCCCCTTTCCCACCTCCCACTCCTCATCCAAGCTGTACAGAGACAATTCGGGTTCTCCCCTGGAGCTCCTTCCTCAGTCTCGCTCGCCCCATCACCTTCCCAGCAGCACAGCTGCCCTGTCCCCGCATCACAAACCTGACATTAACGGCAACGTGACGGGAGGGGGCAGCACGGCCGACGCGTCCGACTTCGTCGAGTCCACCACCGAGGCCGACATCTCTTCTTGGGACACTGAGAGCGTAGTCGGCTTCATCAACACAATCCCAGGCTGCCAGGAATACTCAGAGGTGAGGCCAGAAATCAGCTCAAATTTCAAGAAGAACACGTCAAAATGTCTGCGGTCACTGGTGCTGGCTCGCAGAATCTACAAAGAGGCCGTCTCTTCGTTTTCGATTCGAGACGGTTCCTTCCTCGCACCTTATGTTGACCATGCTGTTTACAATCTCGTTTGTGTGCTCCTCCGCAGGTGTTTAGGGAGCACCGGATAGACGGAGCGACGCTGCCTCATCTGTCCGAAGAACATTTGCTGAACCTGGTGAAAATGAAGCTCGGCCCGGCCATTCGCCTGCGCCTCGCCATCGCTCGCCTGAGGCCCTCAGCGGCGCAATAACAGTTTCTGACCGTCTGTGAAGAGCGATTGAAGCTGGTTGGTCCGTGCAACTTGCACACAGTGACATTGCAAAAAGGAAACAAAGATCTCTCTTGTTGTAAAAGTGCTTGCACAATGTTGAGGACACGCCATCAGAACGACATAATGTACGTAACAAGGTAGTTGGAAACGTGAAGCAGTTGCTTCAAGAGATGTTTGGACGGACAGTTTGTTTGAGAAACAACTGATTGAAGGGATTAGAAGTGCAACTCACAGGCAGCAGCATTTAGAATAGAATAGTATTAAACTGTACAGGGAAAACTTGACGGACGTTTGTGATACATGACCATAAGTTTATAAATTATTTCACAACTAACCCCAGAGAAGCGTGGGTGTGAGGGACTGAATGCATGAATGAGTGTGAAAGTGAGTCTGGTTCTGTGAAACGGCACATGCAGAAAAAAAAGCACAAAACATTTCAAGGATGAGCATTTGTCTGTAAATACCCGTGTTGGCTTGTTGTTGTGCCAACGCAATGTTTCCATTAGCTTTCAGCATTTTTGCACTTGAACGCCATGTGTGTTTGTACAAACTATTTTCGCAATAAAAGGAAATTTTTGTGAAAGCGAAAGAATTTCTTCTGTCCCAAGTGTCAGCGCGAAAAACCGTGTCATCGCTGTCAACAACCCCCCTCACCCTCACGCACACACACGCACACACACACACACACACACACACACACACACACACACACACACAGAGAGTTGCAAAACTTTCGTGGAGAATTATTCCATGCATGTCGTTATTTACAATGTCAGAATGTCTCTCAATCTGTGAAATCAAAGGTGATTACGTGCTCTCCGCAGGCAGTAAAACACCATAATTTCGTACTCGGCGTCAATAGCTTATCGCTCAACAGTCACTGATAATTCCAGCATCAGGCAAACCCAATCCCGATGACACATCACCGTGGTCTTGTGAAACCACGGTAAACTACCAGCATTTTTGTAGGGTGTGGTTTCACATTGAATAGAAGTTCTTGTTTGCACCTTGCCTTTGAAGGGTGGTGAATTCATGTACCTACATGTACATTGATTTCTTTTTGTGCGTCTTGGCAGCTGCATAAGAACAAGAAGCAAAATTTGTGAGGAAACCAAAATAAGTCCTTCCAAAATGTTGTTTGCCATGGCCTGTCCCAATTCAGACTTCCATAAAAGTGCCTGAGAATCAAGGAGTCTGCTTTGTTTTTCGGCCCTGTTATCGAAGGCAATCCAACCTTCTGAATGATAAAATTGTCAGGAGTCTTCGTCACTTCCAAGCTCATGTGATCGCATCAAGGTGACTGTCCTGTCAGCAAGAGCCAACGGAACAGGAAAGTATCAGCCACTAAGGGAAAATCCAAACTTTGCAGACACGTGCATAAACATTTTAAAGAAACGACGGAAACGAAATGACACGAATTGCTGCACTATTAATGCACATTAGGATCCGAGGTAAGAGGGCTGCCAAGATAATTATGAAACTGGGAGTGATTTTAGAACGCATCAGTCACGGGCTCCGTCCTCAGAAGCGCTCGTTTGAAACGGATCACAAGTTGCGTGAAGAAGAAATTGAGTTGATGCCCAGAAAGACATTTTGTCATTTCAGTTCGTGGCAGACTGACAAATTTGAAGAGGTCTCAGTTCCTAATTACATACTCGTACATTTCTTTTTGTGTCCGATAACGATTCAAAACAACATTTGATAACATTTGATTGTGTGGACGTTGGTCCTTCTGTATTTTCTCACAGATAATGACACACAACCACAGCACAAAATGCGATGCCGAGAAGGCCAATCGAACGCGCACAGGTCTTCTCGTTGATCGTAACAGCATGCCGGGAGGGTGGACGGACCACTTTTCAACAATCGCGCTCGTCCTTCTCATGGCTTGTAGCGCCGCCGGACACACATACGGAAACTACTCAGGGGACATTTTACTGACAGGCTATTTTCCTGTCCACGAATCCAGATCGGACGCGCGAGACTTAAACAACACGACCAAGTATTGTGGCGCCATCATGGAGCAAGACGGAATCCAGGTAAGTCTCACCCTCAAGGAGCACCAAGCATCCATGGCAAGGAACAACGGCACAAACAACCTGAAAGTTTTTGATTCAGTAAGCTCAGGGTCGTCCTCAAACATACAAGCACTCGAGGCGTGCCTTCCTTTGCTTCAACAGCGTATGTTCTCCTGTTCGGCAAGAGAAAAGGGACATTTGGGCGCCAGAGTGGGTGGAGCCCTTTACAGAACGCAAAAAAGTTCAACTCTCATGTTTCGTCGTCGTGAACTCTGACGATATATCTGCCACATGCAAAGGACGAATTGAAAAGAATGGCCTCACGAACCGGCTTTTCCTGCTCGAAGAATTACTCAAAAGATATTTACGACAGGGTGCGTTCTTCTTCCATGGGAATAGAAAACACCAAGCCAAAGAGGAGATAATCTTTGACTGCAGGCGGCAGAGGAAGTTTCGGAACAAGATGGAAGTGGTTGCTCTCTGGTCGCGCCTCTGACATGCATTTTCTGACAGCAACTCTACTTTCCTGCATCAGGCTGGGAACTCGAGGCGTGGCGCTCAAACTTTCTGTCACGGTGTCCACGTCTCGCTCAGTCAAATGATTGTCCGGCGTTGCTTGGCTTCTCTGCTCCAGGATTTGGGTCCATGTCCTGTCCGACAAGTCCGTACTGACTGCCCCGGAAACGTACAGAATCTTTTTGATGGACCATTTTTCGCTCGTCAAATTTGAGGCGAAACTGTAGGCTGATGTGCCCAGGAAGTTTCTCAAGTTTGACCCAGCGCCAGCGTGCAAGAGACACTTCACGACATTAAGCTGGCTCCTCGCAGTTGCCCACATCAGTGGAGTTGACCCTGCTGAGTCAGACAGGTTCAGGGAGCAGCCGCTGCTGCAGAGCTCTGCGGTAGAAAAGAGTTTTCCTTTCTCAGAAGCATATGAAAGAGCCGTCCGGCCTCTTGCGTCCATCGAGTCTTTGTCAACGTTGTGCGCGATCAAGACTTTGATGGTTTCGGGAGAGCCCTTGGCAGCTGCGAAATGCAGCGCGGTCTTCCCCTCGCTGAACTGACCCTTACTTCTGAAGTTCACATCGGCTCCTCTTTGTAACAGTATCTCGACGTTGGCATCGTAGCCTCTCATGGCAGCTTCCAGCAAAGCGTTCTCTCCAAATTTGTCCACAAAGTCGATGTCCACTGTGCCTGAGCCCAGCAGCGTACGCAGGCAATTTGGATTCCTCACCGTGGCCGCGGCGATGAGGGGGGAGGGGAAGCCGTCGTGGGAGAGGTTGATGTCTGCGCCGTGGCGCAGGAGGATCCGCAGGCAGGTGTCGAAGCCGCGCGCCGCCGCCTCGTGTAGCGCCGTGTATCCCGAGCGCCGCACGACGCCGTGCGGGTCCGCGCCGCACTCCAACAGAGCTTCAACCAAGTCAGGCTTGTTCAACCTGAAAACGTACGAAAGGAAAAGCAATTTTTATTGTGATGGACATGTAAATATCGGTTGCGTTTGCAAGGGTTATTTTTCCCCAATGTTCTCCAGACTATGCGAGGTGTTTGCTCACTGCACCCATAGAAACGACGAACATCATGTGAATTTCAAACCACGACTTGCTGCTTCAACACGGTCTGTTGAACACGCGACGACACGCGAAGCCAGCACTGCGTGTCTCACAGCGCTGGTGGTTGTGTGAAAAAAGGTGAAACGAACGTACCTGACCGCCTGTATGAGCGGGGTGACTCCGGTGTGGGCGGGGATGTTCACGTCGCAGCGAGCCCCGAGCAGCAGCCGCACGCTCTCGTCCCGTCCCTCCTTCACAGCGCCGTGCAGCGCCGTGTACCCGCCGCAGTTGGTCAAGTTCGCGTCGGCGCGTCGGTCGAGCAGCAGCTGGACGCAGCGGGTGCGGCCGCGTCGCGCCGCCTCCATGAGCGCCGTGCGCCCCGTGCAGTCGCGCACGTCGGCGTTCTTCAGCAGCCGCAGCTGGAGCCGCAGCTCGCGGTGCTGCCCCTCGGCCGCGAGGCGGATCAAGTCCACGTCCGTGACTCGGTTGATGCGTTTCATGACCGTTTGCCAGGTGACCTCTTCCCTCTCCTGCGATGTTTTGAGACACGATGAGGAAGAATCAACAAGTGGTGGTTGATGATCTCGTGTCGTTTCTCGAGCTTCAAGGAAGGTTTGTAAAATCGAACAAGTGAAAGACTTCCTGGAGACGAGCACATGACGTCGTCGAGAACCTGGGGAAATTTGACCAAACCGACCGAAATCTGTCTTATCAAAGAACAAGAACTCTTGCAGAAATATTCTTGTTGTCACGTGCCTCATGAAAATGCACGAGGAAGAACACAGAAACAAGAGATCAAAGACCAACGAGCCCGCGGCCACAAAGAAGAAGTGAGATTTGAAACCAACAAGGCTTTTTGATTTTTACTGGTTTACCCCCGGGTAAACCAGCCAAGTTGGTTTGTCCAACGGACTAAGGGGTAAAGCAGTGAGACTTGAAGTCAGTAATTGAAAGCCCGCGGCGATAGCCGGGCCATGGGCTCATAAAACCAAGGCCAGAACGGAGATCCAGAAAGTCAAAAACATTGACTGAAGAATATTGTCTCGAATGAGCTGCATTGTGGAATCCTGGTGTCAACTGATTGTTGGGGCTTTCACACTGTTCTTACGCGTTGTAATGTGCGTGCAGCCTGCGTATAGTGTCGCTCGTAAGCTGTGTCCTTGACGGCAGCGATGGACCAGACTTGAAAAGGTCATCGTCTTATCGTGTGCCGGCAACGGCAGCGACCCCGAGCGACTTGTTTCTGTCGTCTGAAACACTATCTCGGGAACTCTGCGGTCACAAAACCTGTCGTTACTTGTTCTCAATGTTGGATAAATTGGCACTTACCACCAACCAACAATCACACCTACACTTTTGTCGACCAAAAGTCTTGCAAAACGTTGTGTGTTTCAATGGAAACGCCGGAGAACCACGTCTTTCATTCAGGAGAATATTACGAGAATTCGAAACGCATGCGAATCCTTCTGTTGTCCACGCATGTTTTCCTTATTGACAAGCTTAGTTTCTCTCGGAAGGCTGTTTTTCTTGAAAATTTGAAAAAGATAGAGAATTTCTTACCGTTTTCCTCACACGTATCGCCATTGTGGGCAAGTGATCGTTTGGATCGCTTCCTGCCTGGTCTCGTGTTTTATGCATTTGCGGGACATGTCTAAATTTAGCACGCTGAAATAGATTCTGAGTCACGAACAAAACTTTGACGGAATCGTTATGTAAAGCTTCCCACACTGAAGATGGCGGAACCTCGCACTTGTTTGCAGCCGTTGGAGGCGTTTCACTTGGCTCTGGACGCGGTGAACTCGGACGCCTCTCTGCTGCCCGGGATCAGACTCGGAGGCGTTTCGCTCGACTCCTGCGACAGTGAGCAGCATTCTCTGGAGCAAACCATGGAAATGATCCAGGTAGGATTGTTTCTTGTTTTGGGGGTGATTTGAGGAGGTTGCACCATCGTTGAAGGTCGCTCTATTTTTTTTTCTGGAAACCGCTCAACGCGTCGTGTCACAGCAGTGTTTGGTGGCTGACTGACTGACTGACTGACTGACTGACTGACTGCAGGTGCTGATGATGCGAGGCGACGGCGCCGACGTCCCGTTCGTGTGCGGAGACGGCTCGGCGCCGCGCCCCGACGCCGACGCGCTACAGTTCTGGAAGGCGGTGGGCGCGGTGGGCGGCTCCTCGTCCACCATCTCCGTGCAACTCGCCTCGCTCTTCAGACTCTTCTTCATCCCGCAGGTTCAGCTTCACCATCCGCTCCCCAACACGGTCTCAACACACCGATTCTCAAACTGGTTCAGTCGTGACCACAAACACAACAAACACACGCAGGTCTGCACGAGAACAACCAAACGCAAACTTGTGCACAAATCACTGGGGAGGTTTGGCACGGCCCTCGTTTCTATCCTTGTGTACAGTGCCCCAGTTTTGCCCCTATTTCCTGATCGGTGGCACAGGTGACCAAATTTGGACTGAATTTGCACTGAGAGCCAGTGACAAGTGATCAAAAGGTGTCTGTGTCACCAATCTGGCAATTGGGGTGCATGGAAAAAGAAGCGGACGTCTTTGCTGAACCTCGGTGTGTGTCCACCACGCTATAAAAGTGTCATATGATTCAGGTCAGTTATTTGTCGACCAGTTCCGATCTGAGTAACACGGAGAGGTATCCCTTCTTCAAGAGGACAGTTCCGTCGGACAACATCCAAGCTTTCGCGATCATCAAACTTCTTCAGTACGTTCATAAACCAAGCGTGGATCCAGAATGACATGTGCCTCAAAGCCTGGCCCTTGGGTCGGGGATTTTGTTGCCTGCCGGCTCAAGCCCCCATTTGCAAATCTTTGGTTCTTGTTCCCTCACTTTTTCGGCTCTTAATCGTCATTAATTCCCAAAGTATTGTCTGCATGTGTTTCAGAGAATTCAACTGGACTTACGTGTCGGTGATTTACGAGAACAGTAACTACGGCGTGAAGGGTTTCGTGGAGCTGGAGAACGCTGCTCAGGAGCACGGCCTCTGCTTCGCGTCCACACACAGGATCGACTTCGACGAGCCGGGCTGGGGCGACCACGATTATGACGACATTCTCGACGCCGTCGACAGGAAACAAGCTGCTCGAGGTGCAAGAAATTGTTTTGTGTTCGTCTTGAAGCTTTAATCAGTGCCAGTGTCAAACGCCGGAAAACCCCTTTCATCTGCATAAGATTCTGATCAACACTGGGAGCCCTCGTGGCTGTTCAGGGAACCAGACCTCCACCTGCCGACCAACCACACTCTCCGTTGGTTTGGTCGGGCAAATACTGAATCCAAGACCACTCGATCCAAGATGCGCTTTGTCAATCCGCTTCTTCCCTGCCGTCTCTCGCAGCGGTGATCCTGTGGGTGGACTCCCCCCGCGCGCGGGACGTGTTCGCCGCCGCGTCGCGCAGAGGCGTGCTCAAGATCTGGGTCGGGAGCGACGCGTGGAGCGGCCGCACGTCCGTCACCGACGGCTACGAGGACGTCGTGCGCGGCGCCGTCACCCTGCAGCCGCTCGCCGCGCGCATCCAAGACTTTGACCGTTACTTCACCAGGTCCCAGTCAAGACACATTCTGAAAGTTCCACATTGGTTGCCTGAAGCGTTGTTGCTCTCTTTCAGAAAGATAGCGCAGAAGTGAAAGGCTGCGAAATATGTCAGAAATATCGCGTGTTCTTTCAGCTTGAAGCCGGACGATAATGACAGGAACCCCTGGTTCAAGGAGTTCTGGGAGCATCACTTCCACTGCAGCTTCGTCCCAGAAGGCAACGAGAAGAAGTGCACAGGCGACGAAGTGATCTCTGCTGAGAACGGTCAGCGTGTTTGTTTTCAGCGAGAGCAAGTACAAGAGAGAGAGAGAGAGAGAGAGAGAGAGAGAGACAGACAGACAGACAGACAGACAGACAGACAGAGGGAGAAAAAGAGAGAGAGAAGAGAAGAGAGTGATGTGTGTGAGTGTGAGTGTGTGTGTGTGTGTGACCACAACCTCTCTGATAAAATAAAACCTTAACTTGACAGGCTATGTCCAGCAGACCTACCTGCATTTTGTGTACGACGCCGTGTTTGCGTTCGCGCATGCGCTGACGGCGCTGCAGGCGGACACGTGTGATTCCCCCAGCGATGGGCTGTGCGAAGGGATGCAGCCCGAGCGCACAGACGGAACTGTGCTGCTCTCCTATCTTGAGCGCGTGGAATTCACAGGTACATCTTGTCCAAGGAATGAATCTCACGAGACAAAGCTTCAGATTTGGCCTTCAGGACTTCATAGGGTTCTTTATTAGCTCAATTACACAAGTTCTTTTTTCGTGCTCACACATGTATCTCTGATGTGAACTCGAAGAGCGTGACGATTCTTTGTTCTTTGAGAAAGAAGCCAAGGAGTACGTACACCTCGTTGTCATCCTGTTTTATGTGTTACAGGGCCCAATCAGCTGAATTTCAGTTTTCAAGAAAGTTACGAAGGGGGGAAGAAATCAGACGGACCCCCACGATACAGCATTATGAACTTCAACTACAAGAACAAGACGTGGATCGAAGTGGGAAACTATTCGGGTCTGAGCGACGAAACGGATCTGCAGTTCGAGCCTTTGTTTGAGAACAAAATGAGACGCTATCCGCCATCTGTGTGTAGTGACCCGTGTCAGACAGGACAGGTGAGTGCTATCTTTTGGTGCCAAATTAGGACAAGACGGTCCGCAGAAAGTACCATGCAGCAAACGCGAGGGTCGTTAGACGACGGTGTTTGAAGCGATGGGAAGATCTCCTATGATTGTCAGTGTTGGAACCCTCAGCCCCTGACTTGGACATTGTCTCCACCGTCAGTATTCCTTGTGTTTCAGTACAAACAGATGTTGGCCGGACGTCAGTGCTGCTGGATCTGCATCAACTGCACCGACTACAACATCGTGGTCACCTTGGGAACCGACGAGTTCTGTGTGCCCTGCCCGAAAGGCTTTGTCCACAGCGAGAATAGAACCTCCTGCATCGCTCTGCCACAAACATTTGTGGAATACGGATCCAACCTGGCCATTGGCTGCATGGCCTGTGCGTTTTTTGGAATCGTCGCATCTGCCTTTGTCCTGGGAGTATTCCTGAGGTTTTGGCAAACGCCAGTGATAAAAGCAGCCGGACGAGAACTAAGTGTGTATCTCCTGGGTGGGATCGTCCTGTCCTTCTCTGCGACTTTCCTGTTTGTCGCCAAACCCACTGATGTCATGTGTGGGTTCACCAGAGCTTTTCTCGGATTGTGCTTCACAACCATCTACGCTTCAATTTTGACCAAAACGAGCAGGATATCAAGGATTTTCAATGATGCAACCTCGAGTCCAGCCAAAGCAAGGTACACGAGCCCGAAATCCCAGCTGCTCATTGTGAATGTGATGGTTGTGGTGGAAGCCCTGATTCTGGTTGTTTGGATGGCCACTGACCCACCTCGGACAATCTTCGTCTTTCCGGCCAGGGACCAAAACGTCTTGGTTTGCGCTGGCTCGGAGACCGCATCCTACCTGATCCCGCTGATATTTCCTTGCGTAATTTTGCTCCTGTGCACTTATTACGCCTTCAAAACGAGGAAGACCCCTGACGGCTTCAACGAAACCAAACTCATTGGCTTCACATGCTACACAACCTGTGTGATTTGGCTGGCCTTCATCACCCTGTACCTCGCGACCAGCGACACCTTCGTGCGCACTGGCACCATCTGCCTCTCGGTGTCCCTGAACGCGTACGTGGCGCTCGGGTGTCTCTTTCTGCCGCGGGTGTACGTGTGTCTCGTGACGCCGGAGAAGAACACACGCGAGGCCGTTATGACCCGCACGGCCAGCGTCCTCAGCACGGGCTCCCAGCTGCAGCCCTCCGCTCCGTCCATCGACAAGCAGCCAGGTCCGTCAAATACTGACTCGCTCACTTTTGAAGATTGTGCTGCAGTCCAGTGCTTTCACCTCCGTCCTTTTCCAGTGAAAAAAAACCCAGCATAGAGTTGGGTCGAAGGGGAGATGCCTCGTGCAAACTGGTGCCAACTTTTGAAAAATTTAACACTGGGGCACCAAAACGCATTCTTCCTGACACAAAACTGTGGGATAGGTGGAGGTGTTTCTTTGTTTAAGACCAAAGATGGAGCCGAGGGGGCCACGGTCCTCTTCTCCACCTGCCCGTAAAGAGTTTGATTGAGGCATGCTGGTCCGATCGACCCATGCAGTCATTAAAACCAGCAGGCAACTTGTTTTCGATCGTTTTGTCGGGATTGGGAGAAAAACACCTCATCAACACAAAAAACTTTTTCTCTTCAGAGGTCAAAGTCAGGGGCAGAGCAGTGACAACAGGACCGGACGACGGTCGGCCACGGAAAATCTCTTTGGACCCGATGGCAAAAGACGTCAAAACGCGATCTCCTTCCCTGGGAACAATCACAAACAAAGAGTCGCCAAAATCCAGGGCAATTACTTTTTCGCACGTCTCTTCAGACTTCATCTTTCACGGTGGAAGGCAGAAGGACAAAGACACAGACGTGCGGGGAGTGGACGACATAAACGTTCAAATGAAGACGGGCGAAGAACGAGTCAGTGAGATCTGACGAATCTCTCACCGGCGCAACGTGTGTTTGTGGTGCAAAACAACCGATGCTTTTTGGTGCGAGGGTGGAGCTGATCGTTGCCTCGCATCGCGTGCCAGTCACAGGGATCACTCAAATGTTGGCAAGAGGCAAAAGAATCAAAGAACAACGTTTTTCTGTGTCGTTTTTGTCTTGCACGCAAGACATTTATCGGCTGTGTTTAAGCCTTCATCACCTGCTGGGAGGCTTCATCTTCACGCCAACAGACACTTTCCGATCAGACTATTCCAACAAGCGATATCGTCCAGCGTACATACAGATTTAAAACTTGGTGCTTTGGTCGTCATCTGGCGACATCGCTGCGTTGGTGACGCCGCGCTTCCCTCCCGCCACGCTGCTCCCTCCCGCCGGCGCCACCGCCCAGGGCTGCAGCTCTCCGCTTGCGAAGAGCGCGTAAACCAGCGCCCCAACGGCGAAGAATGCGGTGCAGACGTACCACACGTTGTTCCACTGCTCCTGCGTGCCCTGAAATGATCCAGTACGTCGTGCGTCGTCAATTGAGGGTTTTAGCAGAAAAGGGAGGTTCAGTTCCCACCCGTGGAAGCTGTTTTCCGTGTAACGTACGACGTGGTACGTAGCACGTGGCACGGGGGCGTGGCACAGGGCAGAACTAAACCTCCCCAGGTCCGGTGTGATGCTGAACGATTGAGTATGCGACATTTCTATTGACTGAGCCGCGTGAAAGTCAGTCCGTGACGACGGCAAAACACACGGACACAAATTTGCGTCTATCGCTGACCAAATTCACGTCTCACCGATGTCCCGTACAAAAACATTGCAGCGGACTCGCCGGTGTCCCAGCACAACTGAGGTGAACAGCCAGTAGGTGCCGGCCAGGTGTTTTGACAGCGCTCATGTGCGAATCTTTTGTTGGTGCAAAACGTAAACCCCCGGTGGGACTCGAACCCACAATCCCCGCCTTAGGAGGGCGGTGCCGTATCCATTGGGCCACGAGGGCTTGAGATGATGGATGCATATCTGATACAAACAATGCAGAAAGTGTTTGAGGGTTTCGTTGTCGGAAGAGCGGTCAAATTTATGCACTCAAAAGGTCTCCAAATCCTCAAACAATGGTTTATACGACGATTGGTTTGAATCTTAAATTTTAGTTTTTCAGTTTTTCTCGATGGTTGCTGTGAGCATCAACTGTTTGGATGCGTGCTCAAGCGTCGCGTGTTCGGAAATCGTGAGCGCGGTTTTAATTTGTAACTTGCTTACTTGCTAGATTAAATATAGATAAACCAAAGTCAATAACGTTTTGTCAGACAAAACATTCATAAAGTATGTCACCGTGCATCAATGCACGCACTGGCATTTCCTTTTGCGGAAAGAAGCAGCAGATGTGAATACATCACTTTGTGAACGAAGCCGAGCACACAAGCAGAGCTAGCGTGCGTGTTGCGTGCGCCAGAAATTTATTTGCTGTTCTGAATCTCTGACAGTGGATGCTGGTTGGTCATGCAGTTGTTGAGTTACGGCTGCCAATCCTTGGCGTTCACCCCACTCAGCAGCTTCGAGCTTTGAGCTTCAAGCAGATCAGTGATTATCTATCAGAAACGTGAGAGGCAGCGAAACAGAAGGCAACTGGGCTGTCAGTCGCGGTTCGGATTCAGAAGATGTCTGGAAAGGCGTCGGAGCGCGGCGGGGAGGAAGGTCTCGCCCTGACGGCGGCACAGGACAGCGCCGCCGCTGCCGCCGCTGCCGCCGCCGCCGCCGCAGCCGCCGCCGCCGCTGCTGAGGACCCGCAGGATGGCTGTGTTATCCTTGGCCAGGATGGGGACCACGGAAACAGGTGAATTCCGTTCTGTTGTTCTAAACGCAAGCACCGACCAGAAAAAAAGCACGCAGTCTCTTTGTCTGTGCCGATCACAAAGACATCAAGACATGCACATGCATACGTACGAAGCAACATGTGCAGCTACTCGTACTCATATCGGCTGTTGTGTGCGACATTCGCGTGCGTTTTTGAAAACAAAAGGTCTTTTGTTTGTCTTTCTCATTTGAACGGTTCCCTTTTCAACCTTCTCCATGACAGATGTTTCATTGAAATGTCGTGGAATAGACAGTTCGCAGGCGTCACAGAATGGGAGAACCACAGAAGGAAATGCCTTGTGAGTCTTCCACCAAAGACAGGCATTGAAACCGAACAGCTGTGCATAGACCTGTCAATCGGCATTCTCGCCTCAACTGCGATTCGGACTGAGCGCGGGCGGGGTGGAGCGTACTCGTACAGACAGTTCGACGGTTCAAAACTTTCACGGTTTGCCGTCTGAGAAAAGCCTGGTCTTTGTCAGTTCAACATGGTCCATCGATTGTCACACATGTGCACTCGGCGGTCAATCAATCCAAAACAGACAGAAGCAGATCCAAATTGAAAACATTTCATCATCTTCTTTCAGATACTGCACGAGGTTTCACATAAAACGGGCCGAACAAACGGAAATGCTCAGCATGAAAGAAATCTTGGTGGACGAATGTTGTCCCTGCTGCTTGTCTGAGAAGCAAACGTCCTGCTGGAGAACGCTGTGGCAGGTGAGGAACGGTGTGCGCTCCGCTCAGCAGAACGTTTGTGTGCTTGTTGTGGCTACCGTATCATTCAGCTTTGTAGCGTTGAACCCTGGATCAGACAGATCCATCTATACTCATCCCCTTGTCATGGTTGTGCACCTCAGACTTGTGTTACAGCTGTTTCCGTCTTCAGACTCCGCGCTTTTCATACCAGCCGCAGTTGCAGCTTCAAGCTCACAGGTTCGAGAGAAACATGTCTTCTCGTTCAACCCAAACATTTCCGTTTTCCAGTGTATTCGAGCAGAGTTGTTTCTCGTCAGCCTACACATGTTGGTGATTGTACTGGGGGTGCTGAAAGAAGCGCTGGACCTGAGGCAGGTGGCTGAGGATCTCCACTTCGCGCACTCGCTGGTGGAGACTATCGCCACTGTGCTCATCATCGTCATTCGCCACGTCTCCGCGTGGCACGCCTTCAAGAAAATCAAGCGCACTCGCCGCAAAACAGAGCACGTCGACGTGGACCTCGGAATCAAGACCCGCAGCAGGTCACTCAAGGTGCAGCTCAAGTGCTATTCAGTTGTGTCAGTGATGATCGCCCTGTTCGCTGTGGTCTGCTTCGTGCTGTTCTACTTCCTGGCTCATCTGGGATGGACAATTCTCTCGAACAACGCCGCTCTCATCTGGATCATGGCCTGTGACGGATTGCTACGAAGTCGAATGGGCGCTGAATCCAGGCTCGTCCTGGAGGACCACAGAAAAGCCGTGCTTTGCGAAATGTCTCTCTTGCTCAAGGAAGCAACCAATGCTCCAGAAGGGCCCGTCAGAGACAGTGTGAACCAGCGAGTGGAGAGGTTCCAAAAAGCCTTCAAAGACACAGATTGTCTGAACCAGCCTGAGTACATTTCTCTCCCGGAAAACCACCAGATGGATCAGTTCACAACTTTGCAAGTTTTTGCTAATTGCTGAAAGGTCCAAGTGACGCCTTGTGCTCGTATGTTGATCTGCATTTGCACAAGCAATGATCGAATCGTTGTTTCTGCAAGTACCAGGGCAGATCGACGCAGTGCCAACCCTCGCAATTCCGTGTGTACTTTTTGCAAAAAGATAGCTGCGACGGGAGACTTGTGTACATTTTGGGCTTCAGGTCCACATTAGGAGGGTGTGGCCAAGTTCCTTAATTCCTGTCTCACAGACATCAGACGCAACTTCCACACCCAACTTCAACAAATCATAACCTCAAACTGAGGAACTGAGACTTACCTGGTGATTTCCTGCAAGAGACTACTCACCTGGCATGGGAGCAGATTCCTTCGTCCATTCATATCCCGCTCACTCACACAATTTTATGTTGTGATGGCAGTCTTGAATCGTTTTGTTTTGATAAAAGAAATTTATATTCAGGTTCTGTTAGACAATTTTTTCTGAAGTTGTTTGATATCAAGCACTTGACTTGAGGTTCAGACAAATATTTGACTCCAGCCAAAGTTTTAGTTGTGTAATAAATGTTGTTTGCTGTTGTTTTTTTTCTTGATTCATGCAAAGGGTTACGTATCAAATCTATTTGTTCTGTTGGTACAATATTTGAAAGAAGTACTCACGTCAGGTGTGAGTTCCTCCACTACGTAAGGTGCGATGATGCCCGGAATGGTGGCAAACGTGTTTGTGATTCCGTACAGCACGCCTGCGTACCTGGAAACAACAACAAGATTCTTGGTGAGAGCTCTGCGGTGGGCGCACAGGAATTATGACTCACGCGGCAGACCCTGTGTTCAATGGGTTTCTCGGTGTTTTTGTTTCGTCCCTTGGTTTTTGTACACCAGCATCGACTTCATTCTCCAAATTCAATATTGCAATTGTGCCTTCGCACAGCTTTGCATTGCAAATCTTTTTTGCAACACTCCTTCTTCTCCACAATGATTGAATGTTATTCGTCACAGTTCAGAGTGTTACCTGGGAGCGATGTCTACGTGGTTTACGCCGTAGCCAGAACGACTGCCGGTTGTGAAACCGACAGAGATGCACAAACACACGACAGCGAGCCAGCCTGTGCTGCAGTCGACGAAGGCAACAAGAAGCAGAAAGGCGCCCTGACCAGCGAAACCTGCGATTGTGTGCGATTGTGTTTTCTCGGAGATCGGGGAGTTTTTTGTGTGCCCTTTTCATTCAAGACACTCTTGTTTCTTTACCAACACTTGTTCCACGAATGAAATATTTTTTTCACTAACTTGTCACTTGGAACACTTTTCTGGTTGCAGTGGTGCTGAGACATCCTTTGCGTCGGACGAAATCAGCCAATTGTCCCCCAAGCAAAATGCTGATGAACTGAACGATGTAGGGAGTCGCGGACAGGAGGCCGTTCGTTGAGATGTCATACTTGAGCACTTCTTTCATGTAGGTGGGCAAATTGGTCAACAGGGTGTATCCTCCCCAGTTGTTGCAGATGTGCGCCACTTGAATAGCCCAGAATGGGGGCGATTTGAGAATAGCAAGCCACGGGACTTCAGCAGTCTGGCAACGAAAATTCATGCAAGGGAAAATATCACGAACCCCCCTCCTCCATTCAAACCCTGAACAAATTTGACCACAAAAAATGGCGTGGACTGTTCAGTCAAGTTATTTGCAACAGAAACTAGATTTCAATTTGCAATACTGTCTTCAGGCAGAAAATGGGAATTTGACCCTCTCTTTCATGGCGGCGACATACCTACATCTTCAGTGTCTTCCGCCACGGTTGGTCCAATAGATTCCACAATGTAATTCTTCTCCGCCTCCGATATGAAGGGATGGTCGTTTGGAGTGCTTGATATTGCAAAGAACCAAACGATGATCCAAACGAAAGATGCAGCACCTGCACTCGGTGAAAAGAGCAAGAGCTTGGCACGTAAAAGATGAAACATAAGTGGCAGCCTTACAACTTGGGAGGGGGGTGTTTTTCACTTCCAAATGATTTGCTTGATCAATCTTGTGTCCGGTGATATTGCACACCAAAGCTCCCCCATTGAGTGTCGGCTCGCTTGCATGCGAAAGGCAGCTAGCGTTTCCCAAATACCCACAGGGATCATGACAAGGAATTTCAAACTCCTCAAAGAGTATGTCACGGAAGCGAACACAGTCAGGATAGCCTTACTGCTCAACAAAGTCGTCATGCATTTTCAATTTCTAGACGATAAAATTTGAGTTGAACAAGTGGAGAGCACGTGGTTTGAACAGAAGAGAGGAAAGCTGACAGAAGCACACGTGCCAAGAGCAGAACCAGATCGGAAGGTCCTACAGTCCTGAGAACCCATGCATGGGCCTCCATTCTCCGCCTCCACCTGAATGATTGTACCCTCCCATCTTTTGCCTCACCGTGCGTCAAGTGTTCAGCTCGTAAAAGACCAGCTGGCACAGCTCTGTAAAGCACAGATACGCTACGCAGTCCACTCACCAAACGTGTAGAATATCAGGGGCCATCCTCCGTCGACGTCTGATTCGCACATGAATCCGGACAATGACAAAGCTAAAATGTTTCCTATTGTTGTCCCTAAAGAGCACAAAATCCCACAAGAGTTCCGTAAGTCGTCAGAACAAAGGTAAACAAGCTGAATTTTAAACAAAACCACAAAAAGGACTAAATTGCTGGTCACCTGCGTATGTAAATGATACGAGCTTTGTTCTCTCGTACGGAGGGGCCCATCGCCCCCAGATGGAATTGAATGCCGGAAATGTCACTCCCTGTCAAAAAGAAACAAGAATGCGCAAAATTATTTTTGAAGCACAGTCGTTTTGAAGGACCACACGTTAGCACACCGTCGTGCCTTTTTACGCAAGCTTTCGCTGAGGGTGTGATCGTGGAAGAATTGTGTAATTGGCTGGAATCGGAAGGAACGTGTCCAAAAAAAAAACAAACAAACTCTGACCGTTGCCATGCCGACAAGGACCCTGGCGGTGATGGCGAGCGCGACGTCTACTCGCGCCAGCACGGGCGTCAGCATCGTGGCGACCGTGGCGACGAGCATGCCGACCGTCATCACGTGCTTCCCTCCGTACCTGCATGAAAACATTCGCTGCTCACCCACTCACTCACTCATCACTCACTCACTCACTCACCCACTCACTCACTCACTCACTCACTCACTCACTCACTCACTCACTCACTCACTCACTCACTCACACCTGCACAAGATCTGCGTAAATTTAATTTTGATGGACAACTTCGGGTACAAAACAAGAGATTTGTGAAGAGGTCGCGGTCTTCGTCTGACCTTTTTGACAGCCACCCTCCTGGGATCTGAGTGACCATGTAGCCGTAGAAGAAACTACTGAGTACGTGCCCCTGCAGATCACTGCTCCACTCGAATTCTCCCTGAAACCATGCCCAAAATTAGTTTCGTGGCCCTGATCTCTGTCAATCCACGGACTTCGGATGAGAGGCATGAAATTCCAGTCTCTGATCATTTCCCTTTCCAGGTCATTGTTGACTGACTCCAATCAGGAATTGGTAAGAAAGCGCAATCATCTGACATCATAATGTTTGGTCTTGGTCTTATGACTGAGTTTTTCCAAGTTGAAAACTTGTGAATGATGTTGAGGCAGTGCCCGACCCACCTCGTACGTGGGGCCCTCGTCTACCGTTCCACAGTCGTCCTCAGGAGCCGTCGTGTTTCCGTCAGTCTTATTCTCCTTCACCATGCACACGATGGCCATGCTCATGTTGATCCTCAGCGCGTACACGAAGCAGAAGCCCCAGGTTCCGATCACCGCCATGGCCCAGCGCCAGGAGCAGTAGTTGGGAACCCCATCGGGAAGTTTCCTGTGCGACTCTGAGTGGTGGAAGAGACTACAAAGCGGAGCTTCCACAGTTCAACTTCAGCGGCCTGTTTTTCTGACTTACAAAGGTCAGGCTCAATTCAATGACAATGACGTCCGTTTCCTCACCTTCCTCCCGATTCTTCTCCATTTTGTGACAAAGACTCCGCTTGTGATCACACTGGCGGGGAACCAAGATCTCATCAAAATCAAGATCTATTTTCTGACTTTGAAACAAATGTGGTTGATAAGCAAGTTTCAATGGGTTCAACTTGCCGCAAGGGATCATCTTTGCCTGTCGTCTGTGGATTGGCACGACAAAAAAAAACCATGTTTGTTGGCTGATTCGCACGCAAAGCCGTGTCAGGAGGAACCTTGTCGAGAAGACCAGGTCCCTTGGCACTTGAACTGCAACGCTCGGTGACGTGCATGGTCTCCACAGAGATTCGCAGTTTCCATAGCAAAAACGTTTCCCAAGGGCAAAAAATATCCTGAACAGGAAATGAGCATTTTTCTTGAAACTCGACTGTTCATCTGGTGAGTTCTGACGTACGATCTTCACAAAAGTCGTTGCGGTTCTAGTCGGTGATGATCTTTTGTGTGCGACGCTTTGAAACAAACTGATCAACAAGGACACCGTGTCAAGGACCATGATCAACGTGCGAAGTGTTTCTTTGTGAAATCAACACAGCTTGTAACCGAATTATTGAAAGATAGTACACATGCGCGTCAGACAGCAATCTAGTTGCAAACTATTCGATGTCGGTCGTGATTGCAGACAAAACATGATTTGAAAATGACAAAGATCTCATCAGGAAAAACTGCTTCAGTCAGGTGGCAAACTGCGTGCGTACGTGTGTTTCGAGCAAACAAAAACCACTCGTTTTCGGCGAGAGTTCATCTGCAGGTTCAAATGCAAACGCCTGATCCGACTTTTATCCACAAACTTGTAGAATCTGTATTTTTGTTGTGTGTTTGGTGAAAACTGAACATCAATGTGCGAACATTTCGATCAAAACACGGAAGGTTTGTGTTGTTTGTTGTTCTTCTCGTGTTCAAAGTTCAGGCAGTCCATGGCTCTGAAGGCAAACGTTTTGGGGGATTTCTGGCAGTCAGCTGGCCGAGCTGTTGCTTGAATGAGGCATCCTCATCCTTTCCCCCAACCACAGCAGAACGACATTGGTACCAACCTGGAAAACACATTCGCAAGTGTGTTCGTGAACTTCAAAACAAATGTGACCAAAAAAAGAAGAAGATGTTATTTTGTTGAGCATTTTCTGGGATGTAAACTTGTGGAGAAGGAGCAGAACGTTGTGGTAAATCCCCAAATCAGCCGAGCAAAACCTCGTAACCCAGTGGCTTTGCAATTCATGACGTCAGCAGGTTTGGCTCTGTGGAGCTGCTCAGTTTCGACAGTTCCGTGAGGGATATTGAACGCTGTGCGAAAGATGAGCAATCACTATTTGGGTCGAGATTGTGTAGCAATCGAGACTCAAATGGTGAGTACAAGTCTTTTGGACAGAGTTCCATATCTATCTTGTTACACGTACGGAGGCTGTTTCTGTCGAGATTTCGACACAGAAAACGGCCTCCGTGCAATAAAAGGAATTTCTGAGCCCATGTTGTTGTGCAGCAGAACCAGTTAAATTCGTCCAACATTTCAGGTGGGAATCCAGAAATTGTGAAGAACAGACCTTGCCTTCGGAAGAACGAGGGAAGTATAATTTGTTTCCAGGACAACATACAAAAGCGAGAAAAATCAGCCATGACGAACAGACCCTGTCTCCATCTCCTCGACCCCAAGATACGAAACAGTCAGAGCCCAGCGACAAAACGCTCAAAAAAGCTGTTCTGGACTTGTTTGTTGCTGGAGGATCATTCGTTACTCGTACACGTGCAAAATTGAAGTTTGCTTTGATTAACTTTCAAAGAGGAAGAAGAAAACTCACCAGTTGCAGCTGATTGCAATAACAAGAAAAAATAATAAAGGCAGCACGTCACAACGGGGAAGACATAGAGACTGCTGTTCTTGTCAATTGTTGCTTGGAATGTTCTCGTGTCGCCATCCAAAAATTGTCTCTCCATTTTACACAACCCAAAGTTTCAAAGTGATTGACTGTTGTCAGAAATGCAGATTCTTGAAACCCACTAGCCCCACCCCCTTGCATGCATTGAAGAAGATGCGTACAACTGAATTACTTACCAAGGTCCGCGGCCTTGCACCCAGAGTCTTTTTCTGGGGGAGGAAGGCCTTATTTCAGACTCCATTTTCGCCACTGTTTTGTCTGCACCTCTGTTCTGCCATTCCGCAACAACGGCCCCCTCGCCTAATTTTTCTGCCACAAGAACGAAGACGAATAGCCATGGCAAAAGATGACAAAGACCCATTGTGGGTGGTGTATTTGTTCTCGTTTCAGCGTTGTGTGTCCAGTTTGTTCACTTCGGAGTAAAAGTACAAATGAAGCTGCTTGTTTGGTGTTTGGCTCACCTATTCTTGCAGCTCTGCTTGTTTTCGCTCAGGAAACTTTTCTCTGGCCATGGGATCTGATTGTTCATGTTGTGTTGGCCCCCAGCGTCCCAATTTAAACAGCTGATGGATCAGAGCAATGAAAGAAACGCTGCGTTTGTGACCTCTGCTTTGGACCACAAACCAGAAAGAACCCAGAAGGAACAACCCACAGAATGGGCTCACTTCGTTCATCTTCGAGGAAGAGATCCACTTTGATATCCCGTTTCCGTTTGAAAACACAACCGACATGCACAGTTTCACTTTTCGCTTTGCGCACGCACTTGCTTCTGTGGGAAAATGGTAATTGCTACTGCGCAACAAATTTGGCGCGTCCGGATTGTGACGTCAAAACTGTCAACTATGACGTCATCAAAACGTTCCTGAAATGGCGAACTGGCCGAAGAGAATTGTGTCTGGAACTCGAAAAGTGGCACCTTTTGTCCAAGCCCAACACTTTTGCATGAAAAAGTTTTGAGACATCAGTTGCTCAGTATTCAGACGTGATGCGTCATGCAGATCTAGAGCTGGCTTTGTGTCTCGTCTTCCTGATCTGCCTGCAGAATGTCGGGTCCGGTGAGTTGATCTTCAAAAATTTAATCTTTGGACTTTAATTGATGATAATTAATATTGACTCTGGAACACATGTGAGTCCGTTTGAAAAAGAGTCTCGATTCGGATCTTCTACGAGACGTCTGGAGTCTATTCCAACACTTTTGCGGTTTTCTGTGTGGAATCTTCAATCTGATTCTCTTGTCTTGTCTCAATCCAAACTCTGAAGTCGACTCTTGATCCAGATTTCTAGATCTTGACTCAAGATCTGGATCTTCAGATCAAGACTCTTGTCCTTTTGATCCCGCCATGCTTCTTTCGATCGAGAACGACTCCAGAGTCTTGTTCTCGAATCATTGGAGTTGATTTGGTCGCACGAAAATGTTTTCAAGCGCGGTAGATCTGGATCTAGACTCTAGAACTAGATTTCTAGATCAAGATCTGTCTGTGGTGTATGTGTGTGTGTGTGTGTGTGTGTGTGTGTGTGTGTG